>Ga0257121_1000247_pt1 | contig 47900 bp, 49 predicted proteins | sample SI106_100metaG_FD_190180 | JGI IMG/M metagenome (GOLD analysis project Ga0257121, IMG submission 190180) | Marine microbial communities from Saanich Inlet, British Columbia, Canada - SI106_100 | ecosystem: Environmental > Aquatic > Marine > Inlet | place: Canada: British Columbia | collected...
TTATCTAGATCCTCTTTTGAAATACCTCTGTATAAAAATTCTTTAACCATCTCTCTTCTCCTTTGTTAGTAAGCTTGCATTTTTGTCAACCATATTATAGCATTCCTATCTTTGTTGCCAAATCCCTAGCTTTTTCTACATTTTCAAATTGAACAAATGCCTTTTTACCATAAATTGTTCTTGCAGTGTTAACGTTAGTTACTTTTTCTTTGTAAAGTGTTTTCACTGCTTCTTTAATGTCTGGCTTTGAAGCTGATCTTTCTACAATGAAACAAATTTTACTTTCATTTTCAACCATTGCAAATGTTTTTTCTGTAATGTATGGTTTTACAATAATTCTCATAGCTTGATCTACATTCATTGTATTTTCACCATTACCTCTAGATGTGTTGATTTGATTTTACCAATCTCCTCTATTGCTGATTTTGAATATACTGTTAATCTACTTGGATCAGAACCTGGAGCCAAATCTAATACACTCAAGTCATTTACACTTGTTGCTTCTACTCCTGGTAAAGCGCCTATTGCCTTTGAAATATTTGATGCATCTTTAGTAACAAACAAAACACTTTTTCCAACTTTTTTACTTCTTCCTCTAAGTCTTGATTGTCCAGAACGTGGTTTTCTTGATTGTAATCTTTCTAAATCTTGAGAAAGTTTTAGAGCATCAAGGATTTTGTTTATTTCACTTGTTTTTGAAACTGATTCAATATCGTCTGCTACAATAATTGGGAATGATTCTATTCCATCAATTTTATGTCCTCTTAATTCAACTCGTTCTTTTGATGCTGTTGCAGCAATTGCTGAGCATAATGCTAATTTGTTTTCTTTTTTGTTTAATTTCTTGTAAATCACTCTTTCTACAATTGGTGGGTGTGCTTGTCTTCCACCTCTAGTTGATGCTACTTCTGCTCCTTGGCCTTGTCTTCCACCACCGCCGCCTTGGGCTCTTGCGACTCTGGATACACCTTGACCTGTTGGTGGATCATTTGAATCGGCTACTACATCTTGTCCTGCACTTGGATGTCTTCCTTGTGGTTGGAATTTGTGTGAAGTTAAATTTGTAACTGCTTTGTGAATTAATTCTCTTCTAAATGGGGTTGAGAAAATTAGTGGTAATTCAACTTCACCATCTTTTGTTCCAGTAGTTGTGTAAGTTGTAACTTTGGTCATATGACTACCTCCAAAATATTTGGTTTGTTAACTTTGGCTGGAGCATTTCTTATTTGGCTTCTTAGTTTGATTAATCTTCTATATGTTCCAGGAACTGAACCTTTGAGAATAATGAAATCACCTTTAACTAATCCAAAGTGTTTGTATCCGCCATCTGGATTAATTTTAATTTGTTCATCATTTGAATTTCCCATAATCATAATTCTTTTATCATATTCTACTCTTTGATGGAATCCATGTTGTCCTGCTCTTGGTACTGTATACATGACACTTTGTGGAGAAATTGGACCTAATGAACCAACTTCTCTAACTGTTTTTCTTGATTTGTGTTGTTTCTTTTTTACATTCCATCTTTTTAGAACTCCTTGCCATCCATGACCTTTAGTAATTGCTGCAACATCAACAGTTGCACCCGTTTCAAAAATTTGATCAATTTTAATTTCTTTTCCTAGTAATTCTTTAACATGAGTAAATTGTTTTTGTATGTCCCCACCACTTACAAAAGCTTCAAAGACATATGGTTTCTTTTGATCTAATCCTGCAGCTCTTGGAGAAACTGCAACAATTGCAAATATTTCTTTAATTCTCTTTAATCCTTTTTCTGCATTCTCTAAAGCATTCTCTTGATTATTTTTTAATGAAATTTCTTTTGAAAAACTTTTTGGAATATCTTCTGCATAAACATCAAATTCTGCATGTTTACCGTTGTGATCTTTTGAATATCCTCTAACTCCTAAAATTAACACTGGTGGTGTAACTAGAACTGTTCCAAGACTAACTAATTGTTTTCCTGCATTTGGAACTTTTTCACGATCATCAATACTGACAATTTGTACACATCCTGCTTTGAAACCACAATGTGCTAAAATTTTTGGTTCATCAGAATTTACTTTTGGCCATGCACGTATTCTTGCCTCCATACTTTTTGCACGTATTCTTGGTGAATATGCAAGACTTCCTCTACGTGGTGAATGTCGTTTTCGAGCTCCCATTGTTAAATCGCATCTCGAAATCCCTCTATTAAACCATGTGAGATGTCGTTAACCAATTAAAAATATCTAGTTAACGAACTATGAACAAATTACTATGGTAACAACAGATCTGTTACCATGTTGGAAATTGTAATTCCGCCAATTATAATTCCTATTACACCCATTCCTATTGCTAATACTAGAAAATTTTTTCTTTCTGCCATGTTATGATGTACTTTGAGCATTAATTATTGCCAATGTTCCAAGTAATGCCTCTTCTAGACGTACAGTTTCAGTAGCTTGATTTGGAAAAAAGTTTAGTGACTTTGCATTTTGTACATTTTTCATTTTTCCACCCAAAATTTCATGAATTCCTTTTTCAGGTGAACCAAATGCCACTAGTACTGGTTGATCTGTTTTGGTATATTTTGAAAGCTGATCTTTTGTTGCAGTTTTTCCTTTTCTTGATGTGATGATGACACTTCCTTTCCATTCTGATAATATTGAATACAAATTTGCCCTTTCTTTTACAGTGTATCCCCAGTATGATGGTACTTCTGATTTTTCTATTTCTTTAACTGATAATTTCGGATAACCTTCTTTGAATTGAACTGTGATTCTTTTACCCATCCCTGTTTTTCCATAAAATTGAATTAATTGATTAATTCCTACATCTACAAACTTTTTACCCTTTACACTTACTACTATTCCTTCTCTAACATCTCCTTTGACAATTTTTTTTGAATTTGCAGGTGTGATATGACTTGGGATTTTTAATGGTTGAAGCACTCCTGCAAATTTTAGATCATTCATTTTAGGAAATAATCTTCGTCTCAAAAATTGTGGAGTTTCTAAATATTTTAGAATCATTACCATTAGATTTCCATCTTGTTTGTAATTCCCATCATCTTGATACACATAGATTGTATCAATCTTGAATATTGCACAAGCTCGAGCAAGAATTGAAATTTTTCTAGTCTTGTCTATTTTTAGTGATTCATCAGATAATGCAGATTCGGGAATGGCTACAGATAATTTCAATGTATTTCAATCTCGCTAGTAGTAATAATTAATTTTTATCGTGTGGATATTTTTCTTTTGCAGTATTTGAATAACTTGCAATCTGCTCATCAGTTACCAATTCATACAATCCGTTTTCAGTTTTAATGTGTGCCATTCTAATGTGACTTTGTCCATCTTTATCTTCACTTGATAATTGAATTCCTGCAGCAGCTAGTGTTGCTGCTTCATCTAATGAAAGATCATCTTTGTATGTTTTTTCTAAAAAGTCTGTAACTTCCTCAGATCCTGAACCGATTGCTATTGCATCATAAGAGATGAATGTTCCACTAGGATCAGTTAGAAACAATTCTGGTTTGTTATTTACAACTCCGCCAAGAATTAGTGCAACTCCATAAGGTCTTACTCCTGCATATTGAGTATACTGTTGACATTGATCAGCTAAATGTTTAGCGATTGTTTCAACCTCGACTGGTTCATCATAAATCATTTTGTTACTTTGTGAAAAGAATCTTGCATTGTCTACTTGACTTCTTGCATCTGGAATATATCCTGCTGCTGCAATTCCTACATGATCATCAATTTGGAATATTTTTTGAGCGATATCTGAAATTTGTAGTTTTTTTGATTTTTCTTCTGCTGCAATAACAATCCCATCTTTGCATTTTACACCTATGGCAATTGTACCTCTTCTTACGGTCTCAATAGCATATTCAACTTGGTATAGTCTACCGTCAGGTGAAAATACCGTAATTGCTCTATCATAACCTTGTTGTGCAGGAAGCATTTGATTCAAATGCTCTGAAAGTTTAATTTAAACCGTACTCTATGCGGAATAATTTTTTGTATGTTTTGTAGGCACACACAAACATGATCGACTCATTAATTTTTTGATTTCTGCATATAAGATCGTGTTTATAGAAATTGAATATATGATATTTTATTACAATTATTTGATATTACAAATCAAATAAAATGAAACCCCTATTTGGATTCACTATTGGAGGAATAATGATGTTAACTGTAGTGGTGATTGCTGCATTTTCTGCTATTGACCGACTTGGGTTTTCATCTTCTGAATCATCCATTTCACAAGAAGTAGATGATGCTTTGAATTTGGATAACCCTCAAATGTGTATGACTTTTGATGAACCTCAATTCTGTGTAAGTAATATTGCATATATGAAAAAAGATCCTGGAATGTGTAATTCACTCTTATCTGATGAACAAGACCAATACGAATGTCTTGGAAAATTTTTTAGAATATATCAAGAAAGAGTTTGTGATTATGTGACTGAGAATTATTATTCTAAATGCATTACTGATGCACAAAACTGGAAACGTTAACAGTTTAATTTGAGTTTGATCATTTTTTAATTATTGAAATTTGAAATTCAGTTTTCAGGACATGAAAATATTCGTTCTAATCATCAAAAAACTATAGAAATAACAAAAGAATCTCATTTAACTCCTCGAGGTGATTGTATTATTGGTGTTAATGCAACTTCTAGTTGTAATGATTTACCTCAAGAATTAAAAGATAAACTAAAAAAATCTGATAGTAAAGTAACTTTTACAATAAATGCTGGAGATTATTCTTTTGTTATAGAAGGACGAGGACATCCAAATTTGATTCTCACACATTCTGAAGATATTGTTCTTCGTAAAAGCGATTTCATATGTCCAAGAACTCTGGCAATAAAATGTGACAAGGCATCAGATTTGTTGCCTAGAGATTTAGTTTCATTATTACAAGATTCAAAAACAAAAGGTACCTTTACTATTACAGTTGAGTAAAACTGTGACAATTTTATATGGATTAAATTAATTCTAGACATGGGTATTAAAACCAAAGTCTTTGTGTTGATTCCACTGATTGCTTTTGGAATAATTATTTTTGGAATGCTGGGGTATATTGGAATTTGTAAAAATTCAATTATTCCTTTGAATTGTTGATGTTTTTATTTTATACTTTTTGAATTATTATTTACTTCATAATTCGGCAATCTTCGTCATTTTTGAGGAAATCCGAGAGAACCCGTTGGTATAATCATTAGCAGTTAATTCAAAATTTCAAAACGTACAAAATTTAGATTTTATTTTTCAGAATCGTCATCAGAATCTTTTGCTCTTTCTCGAACCTTTTTCATGATGCAAAATTTTGCTAGTGTATTCATTAGTCCCATACAATTTGTGGCAAATCATATTCAATTAAGGGTTTGGAAATATCTAATTCATCAGTTTTTTTCTATTTTGGTTAATTCTGGTTTAGCATGATTCTCTTAAAGCATTAGTTCCTGAGTAATTTTATGGTAAAACATGTTGTAGAGTTACCAATTTCTAAAAAACCCACAGATACAGATCTAAAAAAACTCAAAGAATATTTCAAAGATATGCCTGTATCTGAAATTCTAACTGGTTTAAAATTTGCAAAAAATAGGTGGTCTGCAAAAGATGCTGGAACTCTTAAAGTGGGAAGAAAAAGTATAATCAAAAAAGAAGTACATTCTGTAACTACTGAACAAGCTCAGTGGCGATTAAAAAATTGGAAAATGATGATTGCAAATTATAGGAGACGTGGTTACAGTTATCCGACAATTTCTAGAATAAAGAAAATTTTAATTCTAAAAAGTAAAAAGAAATCAAAATAAATTAATTATTTCTTTTCTAGATTAAGATATCTGGTCTTTTATCTACAATTTGTTGTTTAAGATCATTTGGAATATCTGGAATTGATTGTTTTGTTTGACCTGCAATTACATTGTGTGCTTCTTCTAAAATTGCTAATGTGTCGGCATTTGTTTCACTACCTACATTCATGCTTTCTCCCATACTCACTGAAGAGCCAGACATTACATCTCCAAGTATTGATGACAAATCTTGCATTGAAGCATTTGCCTCTGGCATAATTCCATTAAGTGATGGTGCTAAGCCTTTGATGATTGACATACAAGGACTAAGTGTTACTACTACATCTCCTAATTCTGATACTGTATCTAATCTGAGTTTAACTTGTTCCATGGATAGTTTTGCTCCACTTACCATGTTTTTCATTTTTCTAACTTGTGCTAATTCTCCAGCATATGCTTGAGCATAACTATTTTTATTATTTTTTTGAGCGTTTACAATTTTTTCAAATATGGTGTCGTGTTTTTTTCCTAATTTTTCATTAATTCCCTCTAATTTTGAAATTTGAAACTGTAATTTCTTTTGTGCAAAATCAATCTTGTTTTTTAGTGGTTCATCAGGCTTTACTTTACCAATTACTTTTTGGGAAATTGATTCTCCTTCTGTTTTGTTCCAAGAATTGCTTATCATACCTAGTTTTCTCAACTTATGTTGAATTTTTTGTTTTAAAGGAATTTGTCACCGTAGCTAGTGTAACTGGAGTTACACCTTTAGTCAGTTACATTATCCAAACGTAAATGTGAACATTTGAAAGCCCTTTCCAGTTATTTTAATTTCCATTTGATGTGATGCACTGTTCTCACTGTTTATGATGTTGTATAGTCCTGCCTCTGAAACTATGATGCCCTTATCTGTAGTATCTTTTCCTGCATACTCTGAAGGAAGAGGGTGTTCATCTAGAAATATTTCTAATTCTGCATTATTGTCAGTTACAATGTTTACTTCTTTTGCATTGTACAATAGTTTGATGGTTCCAGTTTCTGAAATTAACTCCATACTATCTTTGTTATTTTTCCATTCTCCTGTGAGATAGAATTTATGTAATTCTATATTGCTTTGATCTAAATATGTAACAATTTTTCCTGGTTGAAATCCTTCTTGACTTCCTAATTGATTTCTATTTTGTGCAAATTTATATCCAAAGTATAATTCAGGAGTTCTAAAATTTGTATGCTCAAATGCTTCAATATCTACTAATGATGATACAGATACAAATTGAATTCCCAGATTTGTAGATCTTTCTTTTAATAATTGCTGAATGATTTTTTCAGTTTCTTGGTATCCTCCTTCTCCAATATGATCATATCTGATGTATCCTTCATGATCTGCAATGTATTTTCTTGGCCAATATCTATTATCAAATGCCTTCCATGTTTCCATATCATTATCTAAAAGAACTGGATAACTAATTCCATGTTTGTCAATTGCCATTTGAACATTATCTGGATTTTTTTCAAATTCAAATTCTGGTGAATGTATTCCTACAATTAACAATCCTTGATCTGAATATTTATCATCCCAAGCTGTAATGTGTGGAAGTGTTCTTACACAATTAATGCAACTATATGTCCAAATATCATATAATACCACTTTGTCTTTGATTTGCTCTTTTAATTTTTCAGGAGTTGTATTCAGATAATGTGCAATTCCTACCAAGTCTGGGGCTTTTTTGAATCCTGATTTGTCAATACTGCTAATTGAATTTTCATTTGTTGATACATTTGATATTGCAGTTTCCTCCTCAAATGATGATAAAACTACACTCAGTACGCCTATCCCCACTACAATTACACTTGCCAAAATTATTGCTGTTTTAATTTCTGAATTCATTTTATCATCCCAATAGAACTAGTTCGTTAAGAAGTGGAAAATTTGCAATATATGCTAATTGATTTGTAAATACTAAAACTCCTAAAATAATGATAAACCCTCCTAGGATTAAATTATAATATTTTAGATGTTTACTCATTTTTTTAATTAATTTTGTTCCTCTTGATAGAAATACTCCCATTAGAATAAATGGAATTCCTAATCCTAAAGAATACATCAACATTATGTTTAATGCATGGGCTGGAGTTGCAGCTGCTAGTGTTAGTATTGTTCCAAGTATAGGTCCAACACATGGTGTCCATGCAGCTGCAAATGCTAGTCCAAAAATAAATGAGAATGGATAACTAACTTTGATTCCTTTTGGAACAATTTTCTTTTCAATGTTTAGTTGTTTAATCTTCATTGAGAGAATCATAAATGCTCCAAACGAAATTATTATTATTCCCCCTACCATATTAAACGTTGTATTAATTTCATCACTCACATTTGAGAAAATACTGTTAATTATTACACTATAAATTGAAAATACTGTAGTAAATCCTAACACAAAGAAAATTGTATTAAAAATTACATTCATTCTGTTAATTATAATTGTTTTAGAACCATTCTTTTGATTTAATTCTGAAAGTGTTGTTCCAGAAATGTATGCAAGAAATGCTGGAATCATAGGTAAAATACACGGAGCAACAAATGATCCTAATCCTGCTAATACTGCTACAGCTAGAGTGATTTCTACCATGAAATATTGTCTTAATTTTTGTTTTAAAGCATTATTCCAAATTTGTTCCTTATTCTAAGGCAATCCGTTTTTAACTAGGACTTTGTATCTTTTTTCATGAACATGCGTTTTGTTATTGTTGGTATCGTTTTAGCAATAGTTGTCACTCTTGCTGTAATTATTGGCTCCCCTGCATTGGGTGGCTATGATGCAATGAGATAGTTAGTAGAATTTTCTATATGCTTTCTCAAAAACCAATAATGCTTCTGCAATGTCTGTTTTTGATAGCCATGCTGTGACTGAAATTCTTAATCTTGCTTGATTTTTTGGAACTGTAGGATATCTAATTGGTTGTGCATATACTCCATTTTTCTTTAGGAATTCTCCTATTTCCATAGCTAATTTTTCTTTTCCAATAATTATTGGAATAATATGTGTTGAAGAGTTTATCTCAAATCCAATTTCTTTTAATCCATCTGAAAGTTCTTTGATATTATTTTCTAATTTCTTCTTTTGTTTTTCTCTATTTGATTCAAATCTTTCTAGTGTATGTTTAATTAAAAATGAAGGAAGTGCTGATGTGTAAATAAATGATTTTGATTTGTTTATACATAAATCAATTACATTATTTTGCGATGCTACATATCCTCCAAATGATCCTAATCCTTTACTTAGGCTACTAATATACAAATCAACTTTCTTTGCAACATTCAAATAATTTGGAGTGCCTTTACCATCTTTTCCAACTGCAAAATCGCCATGGGCATCATCTACAATTGTAATTGCATTTTTCTTTTCAGCTAATTCTGTAATTTGTTTTAATTTTGACATGTCACCATCCATACTAAATATTCCTTCAGTTATGACAAATTTTTTTACTCCTTTTTGTTTTAGTTTTGTTTGTAAATCATCCATATCATTATGTTTGTAAATGATAATTTTGGCATCAGATAACTTGCATGATTCAATAATACTTGCATGGTTTAGTTCATCACTAATTATTAAATCTCCTTTACTTGCAATGGCTGAAATTACTCCAAGGTTTGCCATGTACCCTGTTGGGTATATCAAACTATTTTGTTGTGATTTATGTTTTGCAAGAACTTTTTCTAATTTTTTATATGAATCATCGTTTCCCGAAACTAATCTTGAACTTGATTGTAATTGGGATGATTGCATTTTTGTTATGGGTATTCCCAAATAATCATTTGAACACAAGTTGAGAAGTCTTTTTCCATTAATTGTAATGTGTGAATCTTTTGCTGTACTGTAATTTAATTTTCTATAGATGTTGTTTTTTTTGATTTTTTTTAATTCTAAATCAATAAAATTTAGTTTATGTTTTGAAGTCAAACAATGCTAAACAATTTCTTTAAAGCATAAAAACCCTATATTTTTACAAATTTTACGTCTAAAATTTTGTAAAATTATTCGTATTTACATGGTTTTTTGACAATTATATCTGCAGTAGTTAGTCATGTTCAAAATGATGACATTTGTCTTTTATTTTTGTTCATTTTTTTGATCACACGAATTAATTCAGTAATAATGCATTAATATCATATCTCCCTACTTTGTTCATTTTTTTGATCACACTATCTGTTATGTGGTTAATCTATGTATTCAAAATGTGACAATCCAAACAACAAAAGTTGTAAAAAAATCAAAAACTAAAACTAAATCTAAATCTACTACATCTACCCCTAAACCACCTACTCCTACATCTACCCCTAAACCACCTACTACTATACAAAGTTCAAATAATTCATCAAACGATACAGCCGATGTTCCACTAACAACACAGGTGCTAAATTCCTTTGATGAGGCAATTACTGTATCTGATCAACTATCATCAACTGTTAAAGAATTAGAAGCTGCAACAAAAACACAAACTAGTGGAATTGAAGAAGTTGCAGCATCCATTCAATCAATTGCAACAGCCATTCAAGGAGTCGCATCCAATGCTACAAAAGCAATGGATATGATGAGACAGTCTGAGCAAATCACTCAGAATATCAGTGTTGATGCAGAAAAAGGTATGGAAAAAATGGACAACATGAAAACTATTGTTTCAGAATCTGCCAATGATGTTAAGACATTAGCTAATGAGCTAGTCAAAGTCGATAACATGACAGGATTCATTACCCAAATAGCTGAGCAAACAAACCTACTGGCACTAAACGCAGCAATTGAAGCAGCAAGAGCAGGTGATGTAGGTAGAGGATTTGCAGTGGTTGCAGATGAGGTAAGAAGACTAGCAGAAAACTCAAAGAAAGGAGCAGAGGATATTTCAGAACTAATTGGTTCCTTGAAAGATTCATCAAATAAAACAACTGCAAGTATTGAAAAAGGAAATGGACTAGTTGAGGAAAGTTACGAAATGGTAACAAGCATTCTAAAGTCAATTGAAAACATTACCAAATCAATTACAGAAGTTGTTTCACAAATGCAAGAAATCTCAGCTGCAACTGAAGAAGTATCATCAGGTACTGAAGAGGCAACAGCAGCAGGAGAAGAAATCCTTTCAGTCTCTCAAACAAACCTAAAAAGTTTTGAGGAAATTGTTATTGCAAAAGATTCAGAAGCTAAAGTCTTGGAAGATGCACAGTTAGCTACTGTAAAATTAGCAGAACTAACTGATGCGTTTGAACAATCAGTGATTGTTTCAAGAACTGATGTTGACGGAAACATGAATTATTTCACCAAATATTTCAAATCCGTTGCAAGATTTGAGACAGAAGAACTAATGGGTCAATCACACCGAATTCTAAAATCAGGTTGGCATGATCCAGGACTCTTTGATGCATTATGGAAAACAATCTCTTCAGGAAAAACATTCAAAGGTTATGTTAGAAACAGAGCAAAAGATGGTACCATTTACTGGGTAAAGACTTCAATCACTCCAACATTTGATGAGAATAGAAAAATCAAATCATACATTGGTGTAAGACAAGTAATTACTGAACTAATGGTAATGTCAGGAATTGAGCAAGCATGTCAAGAAGACGAAGCAGGTAAACCATTGAGTAATCCCGCATTAAAAGAATGCATTAGAAAACTAAAGTTTGGGGATTACCAAATTACTGATAATGTATAATTAATAAATAATTTTTTAATAAAATTATCTTTTCTTATGTGAATAATTTTGTTGTTCATTAAATACAAGCAATACATTATCTTCTAATTTATTTTAGATACACCAATGTCAACTACAACTGTAGTATCCGAAACAATTCAGGTAGTAACATTTACTATCACTGGAAAATCATCAAAGCCTGGTAACTATGCTGTTCCAATAGAACAAGTAAAAGAAATCAGAACTGTTGATGCCATTACCAAAATTCCAAGATCAAAAGATTATGTGAAAGGAATTATGAACTTGCGTGGAAAAATTATTCCAATCGTAGATGTTAATGAGAAAATTGGAGTAACTAGCACTGAAACTGATTCAACAAAACAAAGAATTTTGGTAGCAGATGTTAATGATACTCTAACAGGTCTCCTAGTTGATGAAGTAAATGAGGTGCAGAGATTATCTTTAAAAGAAATTGAAGCCCCTCCTACAGGCTCATTTGAAGATGGTGCCTATATCAAAGGAATTGCAAATATCAAAGATAGATTAATTGTACTTCTTGATGTCTCAAAGTTTCTTTCAGACTCCGCTGAGGCAATAACTGATGCAGTATCATCTGCACCAGAAGTAGAAACTAGTACTGCTGATGCAGCAACTCCTGAATCAACACCTGAGGTAGCAACTGAAGTGGAAACACCTGAAGTAGCAGCTACTGAAGAGACACCATCAGATGATGATGTATTACCTGAAATTGATGCAATAATTAATGAATCAAAAGCATAGATTATACAATTGATTATTGTCTCTCCTTTATTTTTCCATTTTTAGAATTTTTTATTCATTTTTTTGTAAAGATCATTAATTTTGATTTACAATGCAATGTCAAGTTTACATTTAAAATATGGTTTATGATAAAATATTTTGATGGGAAAATCACTTTGGTGTAGACTTTGGATTCATGAAATGTGTCCTAATGGTTGTGAATGTTCATGTCATGACAATAAACTAACCAAAAAATACTGATTCATAAAATTACGATTGAAGACCTATTTTTTTAATCATTTCTCGGTCTTTTTTAGCCTCATTTCCACCCATTGTTAGATATCCTGCAGTGATAATTCCATTTGCGCCACTTTGAAGTAACTCCTCTCCTGAATCACTGAGATTTGTTTCACGTCCTCCTGAAATTTTGATTACTGATTCTGGTAGAAGGAATCTAATTACTGAAAATATTCTAACAATTTCAGAATTTGCTAACTCTGTTTGTAATTCAAGTGGAGTACCTGGTACTGGAACTAGAATATTTATTGTAATTTCTTCAGGATATATTCTAGCTAATTCTAATGTTAACTCTAACCTTTGTTCTCGGGTTTCACCAAGGCCGATAATTCCACCAGTACATAATTCTAATCCTGCTTTTCTTGCAATCTCTAATGTTTTTAATCGGTCTTCATATGTGTGAGTGGTACAAATTTCTGAAAACTTTGATTTTGCAGTTTCTAAATTATGATTATATCGCTTTACTCCAAGCTCTTTTAATTTTGTTGCCTGTTGTATTGTTAAAAAACCTAAACTACACTCTATACTAATTCCAACTTTATCATTTACTTTGGTAATAATTTTACATACTTTTTCAAAGTCATTAGGTGTTGGTTCTCTCCATGCTGCGACAAGACAATATGATTCTGCCCCCTCTTCTTTTGCTTTTTGAGCTTTTGTAACTACTTCATCAGGTGTCGGTAATTGATATGTGTCTATACCTGTATCAAAAAATGCAGATTGTCCACAAAATGTACAATCTTCACTACATGAATTTTTTTTAATATTGTTTAATTGTTCTACATCAATTTTTTCACCATTAAAATCACGAGTGATTTCATTTGCACATTTGGCCAAATCTTTGATATTCTCTTCAGGAATATTTAGTAATTTTCCTGCATCTTCAGCTGAAATTCTAATCCCTGAGAATACTTTTTCTTGACACTCTTTGATGAATTCCAGAGTACTCATACTGGTTTTACTTCATTTCCATTTATAATTATAATTATACACAAATATTTTCAATATCGATGTATTTTATGCCTAGAACATGGCTTACATGATAAAAATCAATTAATTTAACAATTCCTTGACTTTCGTCATAATTCCAACTTTGTTAAACGGTTTGTTGATGTACCCCTTTGCTCCAGAATTCATTGCATCATACATCACTTTTTGTTGATCTACTGCTGATACCATGAGAACTTTGGCTTTAGGATTAATTTTTAGGATATCTTTCATGCATGTAATTCCATCTGTACCTGGTAAGTTCATATCCATAGTTACTAAATCTGGTTTTTCTTGATTGTACATATCAATTGCAGATGTAGTGTCAGCTGCTTCTACAATATTTGCATCTGGAATTGTTGATTTTAGAATTTCTTTTAGCATAACTCTCATAAATCGTGCATCATCTACAACTAGAATTGAAACCATTAATTTTTAAAACAAATTAATTAATTATAGCACTATGTCTGTTTAGAATAATCAATCATACCCTTCCAATCTAACTAGTCAAATTAACTGTGATTTTGCAGTCTTGATTGTGCTAATGGTTCTGTTTATTAGTAATTCTAGTTCTTTTTCTGAAATTGCTAGTGGTGGAACAAGCATTACTATATTTCCTAATGTTCTAAGATAGATTCCTTGTTTTTTCCCTTGCTCAAAAAATATTTTATTAATTGATTTTTTTGGATGAATTGGCGATTTTTTCTTTTTATCTGAAACTAGTTCTATTCCCATCAGCATTCCTTTGTGTCTAATGTCTCCTACAATATCTAATTCTGATATTTCTTGATAATATCTCTCAAAAATTTTTGATGTTTTTTGAATCTTTTTTATCAATGAATATTTTTGATACATTTTGAGATTTTCATTTGCAACTGCTGCAGATAAGGGGTTTCCTGTGTATGTGTGACCATGAAACATGTGTCTCCAGTCATTAAATTCTCCTAAAAATGAATCATAAATCTTCTTTGTAGTTAATGTTGCAGCCATTGTGATGTATCCTCCTGTTAGCATTTTTCCATATGCTACAATATCTGGTGTACTTTTTTGTTCTGTATATTGTACCATTGATCCTAAACGACCAAACCCTGTAGCAATTTCATCTAACACAAATAATATGTTATATTTTTTGCATAATTGATTTATTTTTTGCTGAAATCCTTTAGGATAAACTATTACTCCCCCTGCAACTTGAGCACCACTCTCCATTACAAACGCTGCAATATTGTTCTTTTTAGAAAATCTTTTCTCAATTTTCTCTAAACAATAATTTTGATAATCCGATAAACTCATTCCTTTTGGAACTCTATACTTGTTTGGAACTGGAAATTGTATTGTTGGAAATAATTGTTTTTTAAATTTGCCAAAAAATTCCGGTACATATCCTACAGACATTGCACCAAATGTATCCCCATGATATCCATTTTTTAAGGTAGCAATCTCTGTTTTCTTTTTTTCACCTATATTTCTCCAATACTGCAATGCAATTTTTATTGCAATCTCCATTGCAGATGATCCATTATCTGAATAGAACACTTTGTGCATTTGAGGTGATATTTTTACAAGACTATCTGCAAGTTTTTCTGCGGGTTCATTTGTTAGATTAAACATTGATGAATGTTGTAATTTTTTACTTTGGTTTGTAATGGATTTAACTAATTCTTGGTTTGAATGCCCCCAGACATTGCACCACATTGATGCAACCCCGTCAAGCATTTTATTTCCATTTGAATCAATTAACCACATTCCTTTACCTTTGATTATTTTATCAAAAGAATCCCACTCACTCATCTGAGTATTTGGATGCCATACAGAACTTTTCAACTGCTTTTGTACATGTTAAGATCTTAATAATTAATCTATATTTTTAATTAAAGAAAAATAATAAAAACCCAATTAGAATATTATGTAAAAATTAATTCTAATTGTGGGGTGTTTGTTACTGCTTCTCTGGCTGCAATGTTTATCCTTCCTGATGAATCTTCATCACTTTTCATGATAATCCATCCATAATTTGGAGCGCCATTCAAGTAGGCTTGAATGTCTTTTGTAACATCAAATTCTATCCATTTTCCAGATTCACCATTTGAGATAGCTACTGAATCAGTAACTGTAGCCATAAAACTACCTCCATCCCAATTTGCACAGTCATTGTCTTCAGATGAACAATTCCATGTCACACCTTTTTGGGTACCAACAAAATTAGCAAATGGCGCATTTGCACCAATTCCCTCTTCCCAATCTTCGGTGAGACTTCGAACAATCACTGATTGTCCTTCTTGCCATCTATCATCATTATCAACTACAAAAATTTTCAATTTTGCAGAATCCAATGATCTATCTTCTAACACTGTACCTATCTGTGAATCATCAAAACCAATCAAAACTCGGTTATTTGTTGGACCAGTACCCATTACACGTAGTACGTCATTTGATCCTTCATTTGATGTTTGAAGTCCTTCTCTAACAAAACTATCTTTTACTGAATATAGAATTGCTGAACTATCAGTCAATTCAAAGTCCATAGATGAAGTCTTTACCGCTCTAAATGCTGAAAAACTCTCACTATTTTGATTCATCATTTGTGAATCAAATTTTTGACTTTGTTGAATGAATACTCCTGTAGGAAACGTTGCAGTTGTAGGATCAAAACATAATCCTGTATCACACAGAGTTTTAAAATCATTTTCTGATAGAGTTGTTGTAAAACCTTCACTTAGCATAAAAAAAGACATGCCAGAAAAGATTACACCAGCTACCACCATCATACACATGATTTGCTTTCCAGAATGATCAACTGTAGTTGTTTGTTTCAATACTATGATATCTAATTTCTTGTTAGTATAGACTTGTTTGTAATACTATTACATACATTTTAAAAATTTATTATTTTAATTTAATATTACATTAAAAATAATGCAAAAAATATTTTAATAATAATTTAGTTTATGATCGAATTAAAAAAATATTTTTATTCATTAATAATGAATGATGCATCAACTATGCCAAATCCATATATGTTTTGATAATTTGTTTGTGTATGTTCTGGTTTTGCATTATCCTGAATTTTTTCTAATAATTCTGCTGGTGTAATATCAGAATTTGCATCTAACATTAATGCTACAATTCCTGCAACATGAGGTGTAGTTGCAGATGTTCCATAAAATAAATCTCCATTATATGCTATAGTTGTAACTCCATTTGGCCCTACAACATTTGGAACAGATATTCCATTGTTTGTTGGACCATGTGAACTAAATGGCTCTAACACTCCATCAACATTGTTAACTGCACCAACTACGATAACTCCTTGAGCATCAGATGGGACTACAACACTACTTGCAGAAATTGGATATTCTATACTGTTGTTAACTGAAAATAGTTCTACTGTAGAATGCGTTGGTACATCAGATGCAGAGTCACTTTTCACAGCATTTGATATTCCCACAGCATATAATCCTGCCATATGTGGCATGAAAAATACACTTTCAACTTTTTTAGAATCACTCTTTTGTGTATCTGCAGAATATTCTACAATTTGACCAAGTGGATCTACTAGAACCAAATCAAAGTCAGAATAATCCCCATTACCATCATCCCAGTTAATGTAAATCATAACTGGTACATTGTTACTAACTTGTGATTCTGAAACTGTAATTGATAATCCTTCATCACTTTCTGCAAATTCATGCCATGAATTTAGATCATTATCTGAAAATTGTCCTTCCCAATGCTTCTGTGCAAAGTTTCCTGATGGAACTATGACTGAAATTCCACTTTCAATTGCACTTTCAACTTTTTTAGTAATAAAACTAGTACCATCAGTTGGTAAGTTAGGCCATCCTGCAGCCATGGCAATTACATCTACATCATTTGCTATTGCCTCATCAATTGCACGTCCAAATTCTACATCTGTATTCATTTCGTATAGGTATAATTCAGAATTTGGTGCAACATCTGAAATGATTTCAGCTACTGCTGTTCCGTGACTTACACTTTCACCACTTTCTGCTGCCTGTGCAATCATTGAATTTTCATAAGAATTTCTAAATGATTGAAAGTCTACAATGTTATCTGAAATTTTTGGATTATCTGTATCAAATATTAGATCAAGTACTGCAACTTTAACATCTGTGCCTGTGATTCCTGAATTGTGAACAATATCCGCATTAATTGCATACACTCCTTCTGAAACTGGGTAGTTGTAATCTTTGTCTGTGATGTAATTCAAATCAGAAATATCACTACTTAGTTGTATGAGACTAGAGTATTTCACATCTCCAACTGTTTTAATAATTTCATCTGAATTCAAAAATGGTGATTTTACTTTATCAAATCCTTCTTCAACAAAGTCTGAAAGATTCGTAGTAGTTCTTGTTTTATCTACACTCTTTAATGCATTAATTCTAGGAATGTTTTGAGTGTCAGTTGAAATTTGAACTACGTTATCTCCTTGTATTTCAATATCTGCTAAACTCTGAATTTTCTCAATAGTTTCAGGATCAGCATTGTTTAATTCTAACACAATTCTTGATTTACCTTTAAATGAGTCTACGCCAAACTTCCATGCATTTTCATCTGGATTATCATCTTGTAATAATTGTTTAATTTGTTTATCTACTTTTTTTGCAACCATGCCAACATTCTTTTGTGTTTTCATTTCAGAATGTTTTTCTTGAATTTTTGTTTGTTCTATGTTATCTTCTTCAATAGTTTGACCTGGATTAACTTTAAGAATAGTTTCAAAGTATTTTGTTTTTACTTTTTGAGTTTCTTTGACTAGTTTTTCTTCAATTAATTCTAATCCTTTGATATAATTTTTATCAAATGTTCTATCTCCAAATTCTTTATCTAATTTTTTAATATCTAATTTTGATAAAACTTTAGCAACTAAGATTCCTTTTTTAGATTCTTTTTTTGCATCGTTAGATGATTCTTCTTGTTTAGTTAAATTCTTCTCTGGTTCTGCTCCCTCTTCTACTATTTTATCTACAACATTGATTACTGCATCTTTGATTTTTTCTGTAATTTTAGCATCTAATTTCTCAGCTGCTTTTTCAGCCTTATCTACTGCTTTCTCAGCTGCTTTTTCAGCCTTATCTGCCGCTTTCTCTACAGCTTTCTCAACCTCTTCTGCTGCCTCTTCTGCTGCCTCTTCTGCTGCCTCTTCTGCTGCCTCTTCTGCTGCCTCTTCTGCTGCCTCTTCTGCTGCCTCTTCTGCTGCCTCTTCTGCTGCCTCTTCTGCTGCCTCTTCTGCTACCTCTTCTGCTGCCTCTTCTGCTGCCTCTTCTGCTACCTCTTCTGCTGGAGCACCGTTATCGTTACCATTTCCATTATTCTCATTATCATTACCTCCGCCGTTATCATGACCATCTTTATGATGTGCAAATGCAAAATCAGTACCTGCAAATCCACCTGTCATGAGTAAAACTGTTAATGAAAATATGATTATTTTAGAACTAAGACTATTTTTACCGATATTAAATTTCAACGTGTGTATATTATGATTATAATGAATATGACCTTCTGTTTGTAATTGGATTACAAACGTTTTTTCTATGACTGGATTAATTATTGAAAATTAGTTAGTTTCAACGATTTCTTTTCGTATGGCAAATTCTTTTTTTGCAGGTAATTGGTAATTATTTGGATATTTTGGTAATCTAATGGTAAATGTTGTAGGGTTATTTTTAACTGAAATTTTGCCTCCATGTGCCTCAATAATGCTTTGACAACTGGCCAATCCCAACCCCGTTCCAATTTGTTTAGTGGTAAATAATGGATCAAATATTTTCCCAATCACATCTTCAGGAATACCTTTACCTGAATCTTGCATTTTTATAATTAAATCATCCTCTTCATCTGTTACTTTAATTGATATTTCTCCACCTTGTGGAATTGCATAACATGCATTATTTATCAAATTTCCAAAAACTATCTCAAGTTTGTATGCATCACAAGGAATTATTGAATCCTCTTTTGAAATATCAATTTTAATTTTATCTGGTATTATCATATTTAATACAGTTGAACGAATTACATGTTCTATAGAATGTAATCCATATTGTAATTTTGTGACATTTACAAAATCAAGTACATCTTCTGTTTGATGTGAAATTCTTTCAACTGCCCTTTGTATTCTAGATAAATTACTTTGTAGACTTTTATCTACATTATCTTCCATTTTAATTTCAATTATTTCAAAACTATTTTTGATAATTGATAATGGATTTCTAATATCATGCGCAAGACGTGTGGCTAGACTACCAATTGAGGATAGACGTTCTTTTTCTATAATTTTTTTGTGTAACCCTTTAAGATCATTTGACATGACATTGATGTCTTTTCCTAACTCTGCAATCTCATCATTTCCTTTTTCAGGATATAGTATGTAATTTCCTTTTGAAATAGATGTTGTAACATGTCTCATTTCATTTAATGGGTTTGAAATTGATTTTAAAATGAATATTCTTATGGCTAATACAATAATAATAAACACATTAAGTGCAATAACAACACTCCATGTAATTTCATTGATTAGTGATTCAATATGGATTTGTCTTTGTTCAATGTTTGCAGTAGTTGATTCTATAGAATGATCAATTTCTACATTCATGTTTTCAAAAGATAAATCAAAATCTTTATTCAAGTTTAATATTTTTACACCTGCGGTACCTGAAGTTTTTAATTGAATCATTTTATTTGAAATAAATATTAACTCATTCCATTTTTCAGCCAAACTTTCTGTATTATCCACATCATCCGAATATTTTTCAGTCATAATGTTGGAATATTCTGAAAATGATTCATTAAACAAAGTCTTTGCCTGCTCAATTCTAAAAAAATTCATCTCAAGTATTTCTTCTAATTCTTGATACTCGTTACCCGACAAATTCCTTGTTTCATCTTCGATTAAAATAATTTCCATGGTCACTGCTGAAATTTGTGTAGATGCATAACGCATATTTTTTAATGTGTTTAGTACTGGGAGTGTTTCAGTTGAAATACTAGAAAATGTCTCTTGAACTTGTTTTGTGTTAATTATCGAAATTAATGAAATTGTTCCAATTAATAGAAATAAAACAAAGACTTCTAGCAGTAATTTGGTCTTAATCTTCACATGGTTAATTCTAGTTTTTGAGTGCTAAAGGGTAGCTTGTTGAAAGTAAGCTATCATTGTGACGAAAATGACCTATTTCCTGATTGTATGATCTTAGGAACAAACAATTGTTTGTAAATATCGTATACACACCAAATGATATATCGAAAATACTCTAAAATTCTATGCAGGTTCAAGATATCGCCCTAGATGACAAGATCGACAACACTGAAGAAGAATTAGATGAAAATACCCTCCTTCAAGATTTTGGTTTAGAAGAAGATGAGGCTCAAACATACGTTGGATTAGTTAGATTAGGCTCAGTTAAGGCTAGTAAAATCAGTACTTTTACAAAAATAGATAGAGTAAGAACATACAAAATTTTAGAAAACCTAAAAAATTTGGGGTTTGTTACATCAACATTATCTTCCCCAATTATCTTCTCGGCAAATGATCCTGAAACTACATTAAAAAAAATAATTTTAAAACAAAAACAAAAAGTAACTGATTTAGAAAAAAATATCACAAAGTTTCTTAAAATTTTGTCTCATCTAAAACTTGATGAGTCACAAATTGAACTTCCAAAATTAACTATTATTTCAAATCGACATAACATTTATGATCAAATGATAAAACTAATTGAAGAAACTGAGGATGAATTGTATCTTGCTGTCTCTTCATCTGATGTAATTCGAATGTATTATACTGAAATTCCTGATATGATAAAAAAATCATTAAAACAAAAAATAAAAATAAAATTAATGACTGATTCTGAACTTTCAACAAAACATGATTATGTTAAAAGACTTGGGGTAAATTCATTTAAAATAGTAACTCTTCCATCATCTGGACGATTATTGTGTAATAAATCTCAAGTATTAATGTCAAATAATACCTCTCCTTATTCAAATAAAAATTTGGATAAAGAATCTGCAATGATTACAAATTCTAAAGATATCGTTAGTAACATGAATAGTTTTTGTGACTTTTTATGGGAAACTAGTAAAGAAATATTGGTTAATCCTAAAAATAATAAAAAAGGAAAGAAACTACAAAAACAATCTACTGTACTTGTAGTGGATGATGAAGAAGATGCTGTAAATATTTTTTCAGATTATTTGGAGATAAAGGGAATTTCCAATGTTGAAAGATGCACAAATGCAAAAGATGCTATTGATACATATGAGAAACTTCGTCCTGGTGTAGTATTTTTGGATATTATGATGCCTGAATTAGATGGATTTTATGTTTTAGAGCAGATTCGTAAAATTGATTCTAATGCAAAAATAATTCTGGTCACTGCCGACAAATCATCAAACGCTATGAAGAAAATTAAAGAAGTAAATCCTACTGATGTAATCTACAAACCTTATGATATTGAACAAATAATGAGACACGTAAACACATGATGTTCAAGAATAAATTATTTTTTTCTATTTTATTGATTTTATTTTTTTCAATAATTACAAATCAAGCATATGCTGAATCTTCAGAAAATGATGTTTCATGGCAAATTATTTTTATTTCAGATAACTCTGACTGTAAAATATCAGAAAAGACCCGAATTAATGAAATTATAGATTTAACCAAGCAGTATTTTGATTTATACAAACTTGAAACTCAAATGTTGGAGCCTGTTTGCACTTTTTCATTACAATATTTTGAAAATTCAATTCCAGATGAATCTGATTTGAAAATTCTTGTTTTTGATGAAAGCATTGGAAATAATGTTTTTGTTAAATTTGGATATCAGGGATTGTATGCTCATTTTGGATCAGATAGGTCACAAAATCATATAATTATGGTATCAGAACCTGCTAAATTTAGTTCAGCGTACGAATTTACTGAACCATCTTGGAATTTAACACACCAGATTTCTCATTTCATCCTCTCATACTATGGACATAATCTAGAATCAATTGAGCGGCTGCTTCACTCACATGATGTCGAGTATGAAGACTGTTCTAGTAAAACTGGAAGTCAACAATGCTCTGATATTAAATCCATAATCCGTTCAGGAATTTCTGGTAAAACACATTCAGTAGTCGCACCAATTAATGATATTATTAATCAAAATTCTATGACATTTTATTCTAATGATCTATATGATTCTCTAGTTGTCCGAGAATTACAACGCACAATTACACATTGGTGGATTAGTGGATTGATTACTGATGAATTGTACCTAGACTCTGTTAAAAAAATAATTGACGTTCCAATAAATGATAATAAAATTATCTTTACTCACCAATTATCAATTCCAAATGGATTTTCAATTATTGATAAAACATTAAAAAATTCAAATTCTGATGAATCACTAATAATCCCATTTGAAAATAAAATTTATGATTCTCTTAATTATGTTCCATATGATACTGATTTGATAATTTCTGATTCTTCTGAAACAATACTCCCTGATTGGTTTAAGAATCGTGCAAAAATATGGGCTGATCAAAAACTTGATGATAGAATATTTTTTGATGGATTAAATGCACTTGTTAGTAACGGGTACATTCAAGAAAATTAATTATTTTATTTATAATACATGTCTGAATAGTTTCCACATTCACAATTCCAAACCGATGAGTTAATCAACTAAAATATTCTAATCTATCGTATTGAAATCAATTTTTATCACTGGAACTGACACTGATGTTGGTAAAACATACATCACCGCAGGACTTGCAGTTACTCTGCGAAAAATGGGAATTGATATTGGTGTAATGAAACCATTTGCTGCAGGAAATGCTCAAAAAAATGGATTCAAATCAGAAGATGTTGAGATTTTATCAAAATCTGCACAAGTAAATGATCCTGAGAATTTAGTAAACCCCCAATTCTTTCCAATTTCTGCATCACCATACACCGCATGGAAGAAACTCAAAATTAAACCAAAAATTCCTACAATTCTGAAATCTTTTAAAAAATTATCACACCTTCATGAAATGTTACTAATTGAGGGAATGGGGGGCGTAATGACACCTATTCTCAAAGATTACTATATTGCAAATTTAATCAAAGAGATGAAAATTCCTACAATAATTGTTACTCGAAGTAAAGTTGGAACAGTTAATCATACTATAATGACTGTAAAGTTTTGTGAAAAATTCAAAATTCCAATCAAAGGAATCATAATAAATAATTTTGATAAAGGCTATCCAGTAAAACAATTAAAAAATGACTTGGAAGGACTTACTGGAGTCAAAGTTTTAGGCTCAATCCCCTTTCTCAAAAACCTTAGTGATGCGTCATTGTATCGTACTTTTAAAAAAAATATTGATATGAAAATGATTCTAAAATAATTATTCTATATACGTAAAATTTTGAATTTACTTGTACCATGTACATTACTAAATTGTGCAATTTCAAAAATTATTTTTGAAAATGAATTATTTTCTTTAGATAAAATAAATGATTTTTGAGTAATTGGAACCTCTTTAGATAACACTAGCCAAATATTTTCTTTTATTGATTGAATTTTTTCTAATTGGGAAATTTTTTCTTTGATTATTTTGATATCTGATGACATTGGTATACAAATTAGTAGTGTCTTTTTTGGATCTTTATCTAGGGTTTTTACATCTGGTATTACAATATCTAACTCGATTCCCATATGTTCTATTTTTCTTTGACTGTTTAGTAGTGCATTTGTAAGTAAATAATGCAACATTCCTGTTGCCAACACCCCAACTGCAATATCTTTTGCATCCATACTAATTATTTTATCAAAACAATTCTCAATAATTTCATTGATTATCACATCAAATTTTTTATTTGCAATTAATTCTGGTATGTTTGTTGAATTTTTAATATACTCAAATAAATAATCCTTGATTGGATTTGACTCTTCTTGCATTTATTCATTAAAACTGTAACGTCTTTCGCCTCTAGACTCTGTCTCAGTTTTTACATCTACTAGTACAAATTCTTTCTTTGAATGAAGCATTGATTTTTCTGGTGATAGTTTATTTTCATGTAACATCTCGTATTCCTCAAGTGTTAATCTGTGTCTGTCCTCTAATTCTGCTACCAAATTCATATTTTTTACAATTTCCTTATACCCTGATTGAACTACTCCACTAAACACCATTGCACTACTTCCACTACCATAGGAACCAAATCCTATTCTTTTTCCTTCTAAATCAATTCCTTTTTGAAATTCATATTCTAAACTACTTCTAAATCCGAGATACAATGATGCAGTATACAAATTACCAATCATTGATGATGCGATAAGTGAACTTGAAAGTTTTGATTCATAGACTTCTTGATATTCTTGAGTCTTTGTAAATAATTTTGTAAATTCATGATCTTTTGTCATAAACTCTTGATCCCCTAATACTGATTCAATTGTTCCACGTGGATCTTTTGGTATTGGTTCATCCACTCCTATTTCTGATAGAATTCTTTTCCATCTTGGTAATTGTCGCCATTCATGTCTGACTAGATATGCTAGGGCCTTTTTACCCATGTTACTATATGGTAAGTGCATGTTAATGTAATCCATGTGGTCTAGTATTGTCTCACCTGATTCCATTTTGATTAATCCTGATGAAACTATTTTTTTCTTATATGCTTCTAGTGCTTTTCTTACTTGAATCATGTATAACATGTTAGAGTATTGCCCGTGAACAATAGGAGTCTCTTTTCCAAATGGTCTGTAAAAATCATATTCGTCTTTAATTGATGTAGCTGTAACTTTAGGATCAAATGCTAATAATCTTGGCTCATCATTTAGAAGCATAACTACAGCTCCTGCACCTTGTGTCATTTCTCCACTAGAACCCATATCATATTTTGCAATGTCTGATACTACAACTAGTGCATACTTTCCTTCAGCTTCTCCTGCTCTAATCCAGTTTGTATTATCATATAGTGCATAAGAACCACTTACACAAGCAAATTTGGTTTCAATTCCACCACAGTGCTCAAATGCACCTTGACCATAAACTTGTTCAAGCATTCCAATTACATATGAGTTCATTGCCTTTGATTCATCAAAAGCCGATTCAGTTGAAACGTATAATCTACCAATATCTTCAGGTGAAAGTTTATTTTTTTGCATAATTTTCAAACATGCATTTGCTGCAAGAATTGCTGGGTCTTGATTAGAATCCACCATTGCCATTTGAGACACACCTAATCCTTTTTGTAATTTAACTGGGTCTAGTCCTCTAGCTTTTGCAAAATCTTCTGCATCAATGTATAATCTTGGAATGTAAATTTCAATGTCATCTATACCAGCTGCCATAAGCTTGCCTCCGATATTTCATTAATAAGGTTATTGAGTAAATTCTAACTAGCTATGAAGGATATTTTAGTAATTTTTCTAATTTTTTATGCCTAAGTTGATCGCAATACTATTTTTTTAATTCTTTTTCAAAAATATTTTCAAATGTCTCAAATGGTTGTGCTCCAAACAATCTTGTTGTCTCACCATCAGGACCAATAACAAAAAATGCTGGAGTTCCAGTTAATTCAAGTGATCTTGCATCTTCATTACTTGCAAGTATTGTTTGTGAATTATTTCCATTAATCATACAATCAGACCATTTGTCAATATCCAAATCAAGTTCTTCTGCAAATTTTAATAGATTTTCTGAAGATGCCCATCCATTGTTTTCTCCAGTCCAATTTGAATACAAAATATCATGGTATTCCCAAAACATTCCTTGCCCATTTGCACAATGTGCGCCATGTGACGCATTAACTGAATCAGGACCGATAATGTTGTAATCTTTGAAGATAATTTTGACTTTACCTGATTTCACATATTTTTGTACTATTTTATCTTCAGTTGAATGAAAGAAAACATTACAAAAATGGCATTGATAATCTCCAAATTCGACTAGTGTAATTGGAGCATTACTATCTCCTAGTATTGGAGATGCATTTCCCAGAAATGTGTTGAGGGTAACTTTTGGAGGACCTGATTGCTCCATTGTTGGAGTTGGGGCTAAAACAAGTTCTGATTCATTTGTAATTCCATTAATCCCAAAAAATACTATTACTATTACAACTGATGCAATTACTGCACCAATTCCTAAAGATGGACCATGAATCAATGAATCCTGGAATTATTTAATACATTTAGTCTTTTGTAACTTTGATAATATTTTCTTGAACTAGAAATTCTATCCCTTGTACAAATGTATCATCGTTAATTACTCCTTCAGCCCACCATTCAGCATTGTTTTTAATCCACACTGGTACACTTTGATCTTCTGTATTGCTTTGAGATGTATTTGTAACTTTGATAATATTTTCTTGAACTAGAAATTCTATCCCTTGTACAAATGTATCATCGTTAATTACTCCTTCAGCCCACCACTCAGCACTATTTTTTACCCATGGTGGAATAATTTTTGAAATATTTGAATTAATTTCAATAATTGGAACTATTTTAATTCCCTTTTCATTAAATGATTTGATTAATTTTTTTAATTCATTAATTTGCTTTGTATTTACAGAATTAACATATGTGGCATCTTCAATTATTGAAAATTCTTGCACTTGAATGCCAATTACTGCAAAACCAAAATTCTCTATACTACTAATTGACTCATTGAATGTTTGTTGATGTGGATTTCCTTCAAAAAGATTTGTTACTGTAGAGTATTTTCCTGTACTGGATGTTTGTGGGAATCGATAGATGTTTTCTCCTAAAAGTTCAAAAGGTGGAGAATCTCCTGCGAATAAACTAGTACTGATATGTGTTATTTGGTTTTCTTCAAGAATTGATAATGTGTCTGAATTAAATTTATTTTGTGGTGGAATTAATACACGAGGTTTTTCATTAAAAATAGATTCAAGAATATCTATGGATTCTTTTAGATTGTTATTTTGCTCAATTTGAGAATATTCTGTATATGGTACTAGTCCGACGCCTTTTGTAGCAATTTTTAGATAATTTTCTTGACTTTGTGTGTCTGTTTTAATAAAATCGACTATCTTTTGGTCATATCCAAACACATCTGCAATAATACCAATTGTTAGTGGAATTTTATTTTCAATAAATGTCTGCATTATTTCTATTTGGACATCATTTAGCCAATAATCTTGTACGTTATCAAATCTAAATGCTACACAATTACAAGAGACACTCTCTTCTTCAATAATTTCTTCTTCAACAGTTTCTACTTCGACACTTTCTATTTTTTCTTTAGAAACTACATTTGTTGTTGGATCATACGGTTTCACTTCACCAATTTTTACTAATCTTACATCCAACTCTTTTATTTCATCTAACAATAAACTTAATTCCAAAAGAGTTTTTTGATTTGGAATATCATAGTTACCTTGATCATTTAATGCAAATTCTTGTGGATGCATCATAACTATTGCATATCCGTTATTTTTGATACTTTGAATCACTTTTTCTTTAATTTCATTTTTATCATTTATTTTCCACTCTGTATCATTATTTACTAATTTTGCAGTTTCAGTAATTGCAGGTGTTCTATAAAATGAATCATTTTCATTCCTGGTGATATCTATTTCTTCAATATGTGAACTCAAATGAGTAAATCCGTTATTTTTTAAAATTTCAACTGATTTATCATTGTAAAGATTTTCTGGTGGTACAAATGATGTGGGAGTAACCCCATACACTTCAAAAATTCTTTTATTTGTGTCTACAATATATTTTTCTTGAGTTTCATTATCTACTGATGTTAATACATCATTATTCCAACTATGACTTACAATTTCTACATTATCATTTTCAATATTTCTTTTTAACATAGATGTTATTTTATCATCTTCTCCAATTATCCCTCCGATAACTGCTAATGATAGTGGAACTTTTTTCTCTTCAAACAATTCAACTAATTGCACTTGAGTATCTGCTAACCAATAATCTTGAATATCGTCTAATCTAAAAGATACACAATTACATGTCTCAAATGGATACCGTTCATTTAATTCATTCTCTGAATATTTGAAAATGTTAAATTTATTCTGTTCTCCAATTATCTGAATTATTTTTTCAGGCCATGATTTATTCTCATTTTCATCTGATGATGTAATTTTTACTAAATACGTGCCTGATTTTAGGCTTGAAAAGTTTACATCTCCTCTTACATTTATTTTTGATTTAACAGAATTATCATCCTGAAGGTTTTGCAAAGATATTGAATAATCACCATCAGTTGATTTTATTATGTTAGAATCATCATACAGGTTTATTGTAATTAATTCTTCAACTATTTCTGGAATATTGGTAATTATTTTTTCATCAACTGCAATTCCTGGTTGGATTTTAATTGTTGAGACTATTTTTAATAACTCATTTCCTAAATATACCTCTGCAACATAATGATCTTCTGCTAGAATTGTTGATTGAATCCAATAACGTCCAGTTTGTCCTTGATCATTAGTGAGTACTCTACCCAATTCACTATTGTCTGGTGATTTTAAAATTAGTGTGGCGCCTTTAATTGGAATTACACCATTTTTATAAAATATCTCAAATTGTATTCCTCCCGACATTGGAATATTAATATCCATTTTTACAGGAGAATCATCTACTTGGATATATCCTACATCTGCAAAAATACCATTAACATAAACTTCTATTTTGTATTTGTGATATTTTTCAACCAAAATTGAATCTGGATTTCCAATTAGTTCTTTTTCTAAAATTGGTATTTTGTTAAAATCTTGATATGCTAGAATTTTTGTACCTTCGTATTCTGCTCTATCACCATCTGTGTATTTTATTTCAATTTCAATTGTTTGTGTTTCTTCAGCATATGCATTATCAATTGAGAAAATTATGAAAATACTTGCAATGATCATCAATGATATCATTTTATTATTTTGAATCATTTTCTACTCCAATTCTTTTTGCACTAGTCCATGCTACTTTTGTCTTTAAGAAATTTTCTATTAATGCTCTTAAAAGTAAAACATCTACAATTTGTTTATATCCAAATACCAATAATCCTGCAAATGGCAATAATTTCATATCTTCATTATCAATTCTCAAAGATAATGCTGTCATCAGATAATGAACTCCTACAAATATTGATGTAACTTGTAACACATACAACCCATCACCTCTAACTATTCCTAAAATAGCTACAGCTATTGTGATCAATCCAATAATTGGAGTAACAACCATGCCTAAGAAAAGATATGGCAATGATAATTTTTGTAAATACCCAAATCGAGGATTTGTTAGAGCATCCATATGTCTTTTAAAAACTTGAATATTTCCTCTAAACCATCTTTTACGTTGTAGCACAAAATCTTTTACTGTATTTGGTGCTTCAGTATATGCTGTAGCCTTTGTACTTCCAGATGTGATTAATCCTGCTTTAAGTAATTTTATTGTTTGATCATAATCCTCTACAATAGTATCTTTACCATAAGACCCAGTTTGATCAAGCATTGATTTTCTAAATGCACCCAAAGCTCCTGGAACAATTGTTATAGAACCAAATACATCAAAAGCTCTTCTTACTATTTGAATTCCAGTAATGTATTCTAATGCTTGGCATTTAGTGATCAAATTTGTTCTATTTCTTACTTTGACATTTCCTGCTACTGCTGCTACTTGATCATGTACATCAAAACCTTTTATGATATCTTTGAGTGTATTTCTTCCAATAATTGTATCCGCATCAACTATTACGATAATTTCCCCATTTGAACATTCAATTCCATAATTTAATGCAGTTGCTTTACCACCATTTTCTTTATGTAGTATGGTAATTTTATCTTTGAATTGATTTGCAATCTCTAATGTTTTATCCGTACTTCCATCATCTACAAAAATAATTTCTTTATCTGGATATTTTGTTTCAAGTAATCCATTAATTGTATGTGTGATTACTTTTTCTTCATTATATGCTGGAATGATTACTGAAATTTTTGGATACGATGTTACATCTGGTCTTGCATCTTCTCTATGTTTACTTAATACTGCTAATGGGACAAATAACATTGTTGTAAAAAATGATATGGTCATTGCCCATACTAAAATTATTCTTTGGGGGGCTTCAAGTAAAGAAACCCCTTCATAAATAATCATTGCACCAATTAAGAATGGGGATAAAATTAAGAATAACAAAAATGCAGATGGTTTATTTTTTCCAGGTTTATTTTCTGAATATAGCTTTTTAGTTGCTTGAAGCATATAATACACAGTCATTACTCCTCCTATGCCCATAGCTGCCATACTGATTGGCCCTAGAACAAAATACACCCCTCCAATTAAAACTCCAAAAATTGCTATTGTAAGACCGATTATTACCGGATCCTGTTTTACTTTGATTATCTTATCTTTAGATTCTTTTATTGTTTCTGGAGTGACTACTATTTTTTGTTTTTCTACAACTTGTTTTTGTATTGTTTCATGTTCTACTATATTATCAAATGATTCCAATAATTTTTTAGTTTCTGGTTTTTCTACAACTTGTTTTTGTATTGTTTCCTGTACTATTGGTTTTTGTACTATTGGTTTTTGTACTATTGGTTTTTGTACTATTGGTTTTTGTACTATTGGTTTTTGTACTATTGGTTTTTGTTTAGTTTCTAATTTTAATAATTTCTCAAGATATTTTTTGTCAGATGGATAAATACTCTTATTTTCTTTGATTCTTTTTAGTAAATATTGATTTTTTACTCTATCCCACTTTGTTTTTTTAATTTCATACTCTAATCTACTAACTACAAGATTTTTGTCCAATTATTTTTATTATTTTTTTAATTTATAATGCTGTGCAAGTTCATATCAAAAATTCTTCAAATCTTATTGTGTTATAATGAACAAACAATAATTTATATGATTTTTTTTCTTAAAATAATATTATAATACTTGCGTATGATGACACTCAAAAATATGTGAAAAAATGTATGTTTTAGAAAAACAAACAACTCGTTATAGTATATTGTAATAAAATAATCCATATGAGCACCACTTTAGTCGCAGAAAAAAAGACTGATGTTAAAATTGATGAAGAAAAGAAAGATTTTTTCCATGAGGTAGTTGAACAAACCAATTCTATTGGCGGAGAAATTCAAATGGCATTAAAGTCAATTACTCAAGCAAATAATCGTGCACGCATGCTATCAACTACTGCAAAAATTGAATCAAATCGTTTAGGTGATGTTGGTCGAGATTTTCTTATTGTTTCTCATTCTATTGATGAATTAAGCACTAAAACTGATAAGGTAATTGAACAGATGAAACTAGAAACTGTTGAGGGAATTGAACATTTGGCCTCAGCAATTGGAGATAAAGCTACTAGTATTAATGGCAATAGATTGGCAAATCTGGCATTATCTAATATTCGTCTAGTTGATAGAAATTTGTTTGAAAGAGCAGCTGATATTCGATGGTGGGCAACTGATGACATTCTTGTACAAAGTTTATCAAAAAATGATTCATTTTCTGAAGCATCCCAAAGATTGGGTATAATGTTAGAGTCTTATCCTGCTTACTATGATTTACTATTATGTGACACATCTGGAAATTGTAAGGCTTCTGCTAATCCTAAACATGATTTAAAAAATATCAATTTTAGAGAGAAATCTTGGTTTAAAGATGCAATAACATCTAAAGATGGCACAGAATATGCATTTCAAACTGTACATTATTCTCCAACCATTCAAGATTATTCTGTAACCTTTTCTTGTAAAGTGCATGAAGATGCTGATCATACAAAACCCGTAATTGGTGTAATAGCTGCAGTCTTCAAATGGCGAGAGTTTGCTCAGAGAATAATCAATGAAACCGCATTAAATCAAAACGAGAAAAAAACTACACGTGTATTGATTTGTGACGACAACGGACAGGTTTTAGCTGATTCTAAAGAAAAAATTCTTAAAGAAAATATTTCTTTTGTAGGAAAGGCAGAATTATTTAAAAAAGAAACAGGCTATACAATCCAAAAAATTAAAGACACATTCAATATAATTTCCCATGCTTTATCTCCTGGTTTTGAAGGATACTGTTCTACACAATGGCATTCATTAGTTATTCAAGAAACTGATATAGATTCAAAGACAAATAAATCTGATAATTCTAATGGTGGGGATGACTCACTTGACTCCATTACAGGACTAGTTGTCAACCTTGCTGATGAAACACAAAAAGCAATATCTGAAATAAATAAAATTAATGATCAAACGCAGATTTTATCACTAAATGCTGCAATTGAGGCTGCACGAGTTGGAGAAGCAGGTAGAGGATTTGGAGTTATAGCTGGATTTATGGGCGATATTTCGCGAGAAACTGCCAAAGTTACAAATTCAATGTATGTCAACACTCAAGATAAAATAAAAAACTTGAATGAATTCCTTTCAACAAACTCACAAATTATCAAAGGAGAAAGACTATCTGATCTCTCTATGGCAAATATTGATTTAGTTGATAGAGCACTATCTGAGAGAACAGCAGATGTACGGTGGTGGGCAACAGACCATAGTGCATTTAATGCATTGATGAACAATACTGAAGAAAATATTGATTTTCTATCAACGAGACTTCGAACCATTTTACAATATTATACAGTTTATGAGGATTTACTTGTATATGATAATGAAGGCAATTTAATTTCAAATGCATCTGATACAAAAATTCTAGAAAACAATGTGTCTGGAAATGCATGGTTTTCAAACGTACAGAGTACTGCAAATGGAAAAAGTTATGGTTTTGATGTTATCACAATTAATCAAAATGACAAAGATGAAAAACATTTAGTCTTTTCATGTAAAATTCACAAAGATGGGAATCTTACCCAAGGACACGTAGGTGTTTTAGCAATTTTATTCAAATGGGAACACTTTGCCAAGATAATATTTGATGAAACCCCTCTAAATGAATCAGAAAGAAAACATTCTAGTTTATTCATCACTGATGTCGATGGCAATACTTTGGGACTTGAAGATCACAATGATGGATTTATCACTAAAAATGAATTATCTCCATTCCTAAAAGAGGCTAAAAACTATGATATTGTTACAAAAGAAGATTTTAACTGGCTAGTTGGAAATGCTGCATCTGCTGGATTTGAAGGATTTTCTACAGGATGGCATGCCATGATTGTAGAAAATGATCTAACTTGAGAATTTTAAAAAATATCATTCCCAATAATTCAAAAATATTTGCTAGATCTATGCTAGATGACAAACTTTAATGCCTCAATATTGTTCATTTTTTTAAGTGCCAAGGTAGCTCAGCCTGGGAGAGCACTCGGCTGAAGACCGGGCTGTCGCTTGTTCAAATCATGCCCTTGGCACCTTTTTAGTTAAAATTAATTTTACAATTTTGATCTATTCAAATTAAAATCATCTAAAATTAGATCTCAAGGAATATTTGAAATAATTTAATGATATACTAATTCTACATAATCTTTAAAAACAAGGCAAACTGTCTTTTTTCGATATTCATGGCTGAAAAAAAATCTACAAAAGCAAAGACTACAACCGCAAAGACTACAAAAGCAAAGACTACAAAAGCAAAGACTACATCAAAAGCTAAAACTTCAAAAATAAAAAAGAAAAAAATTAAAGATTTGCCACCTGATGATTCAGGGCTTGTTATAGTTGAAGATGATATTGTCATTGATCAAGAAAAAGTTAATGAGGAAAGACGAGCATATCTTGAAGAAGCTCGCTCTCAAGAAGCATCTGACTAGAAATCTTTATCCGATCCAAAGCCGTACTTAATTTATGCGTGCATTATGTTTGATTACCGTAAAACCTGGAAAAGTAGATTCTGTAGTTGCAATATTGAAGAAAAAACGTAAGATTGTAAAACAGGTAATGATTGTAGCTGGAAGGGCTGACATTAGTGTATTTTTACGTGGAAATATTGATGAGATAAATCACATGGTAATAGATTTTAAAAAAATTAAAGATATTGTAACAACTGAGACATTAATTGAAGTGGAGGTTAATCTAGGATGGTAAGGGCAATTATTTTAGTAAAATCTCCAAAAAAACTCATTGCTGCAAGACTCAGAAAAATTGATTCTGTATCTGATTCATTTCCAACCAGTGGGCAATTTGATGCAGTAGCTATTATTGATGTGGATGATCTTACTCAAATTAAGGATGTGGCAAATAACATTCAAAAGATTTCAGGTGTAGAACGAACTGAAACTATGGTTGAGGTTCAATGACAAGTGATTTAAACAACTTCGAGGTAGTCTGTCTGTGAATATCAAAAAAGTTGGAAATGTAATTTTGGCAGTAAAAGACTTGGATAAATCCCTCGCATTTTACAATGAAATTATAGGTCTTCCAATCAAAAACCAAAGACGATCATGGATAGATTTGGGTACTTCTGGTGCTTTATTGAGTTTACATCCAGCATCACTGACTGCACAACACAGTGGTAGTTCAATTGAAAATGGAATCACTATTGGATTCCTTGTAGGTGATGTAAAATCTGCCGTTGATGAGTTAAAAAGTAAAGGTGTTACAATTCATCGTGACATCATAGAAAAAGACACTGGAAAAAATGCAATCATACAGGATCCTGATGATTATTTGATTTCATTATTTGAGCCAATCTTTAATGATAAAGATCAACAAACTGGTGGATACCATGGTTTTACACCAGCTTAGATTGTTTTTTTATTAAAAAATTAATATTACAATTTTTTTCTATATTTTTCATTATGGCAAATACTAAAACTATTGAATTTGAAATCATTAAAGAACCTTGGAATAAATATCAAATTGTAGATAATTCTATATTGAAAACTAGAACGGTTCTCAAAAAAATTGAACGAGTAATGAATGGTGATAAAGTATCTTTTTCTGTAGATGCACAAACTCTTACTGTGATATATCCTGATAGCACTTTGAAAGGGACTCCTAATCCACGACCAATTACTAAAAAAGATATTCTGGATTCAATCGATAAACCAGATATGCATTATGATACACTTTCACAAGAATTTAATGAATATCACCTTGATGATGGAACAAAAATTAAAATTTTTACAAATGTTACAACTGTTTCTCGAACTACGTTAAAAGATCCAAAAGGTGACCCTGTTTATAATATCAAATCAACTAATACAGTTGAAATAAAACCCTCAGAGCAATACAAACCAACTGCAAAATAATACTAGGATAATTTTTAAATTACTTTTTTGATTAATGAGATGAGTTTTTCTATTCCTCTTTCGTTTCTATTAATTGATATGTAAAAAGTAATATCATTTTTTTGTAAAATTAGAATAATTACTTTTTGATGTTGTAAAATTACATGTTCAAGTTTTCCAACTGTTTTTGATGTATCTTTTCTTAATGACATCAATGTAGATAAAATAAAAAACTCATTTTTTACTTGTTCTGATTTTAATAAAGGTTTGAGTTTGGGGTTAACAATTCCTGCTAATGTTCTACCGTAAACGTTTATGACTCCAGCATATCTGATATTTTTTGAAATTTTCAAAATACTTTGACATTGTTTTCTGTATTTTACCACAATATCTTTCCATTTATCAGCTGGAGTTTTTACCATGATTAAAATTAAATTTGAAATTAATAAGGATTTTTACTGTTAAATTGAAATTTAATTTCAGAAAAAATTTTTACTAATATTTTGAATCAGATTTCTTTTCTAATTTTTTCTTTAATTCAGTATTTTCTTTTAGTAGTTTATCATTTTCAGCACGAAGTACTTCTGTTGAGTTCTTTTTAGTATACAATGGATGTCCTGGAGGAATAATTGTGGAATTCATAGATAGTAATCCTGAGGCATATTGTTGATACATCTGTTGGAATCCTTGGAGTTTTTGATTAACGGTTTCTGTTTGTCTTGAAAATTGTTCTTTTAATGGACTTTCATAATTGTTAAACATTGGATGTGCAAGTCCTGGAGGCAATCGTGGGAATTGAAATGCCATGTGTGGGATATTTGGATTTAATCCATACAAGTCTTGCAAGTGTCTATTTACTGCATTATCCATAGAAATAGTCCATTTTCACTATATTTCTGCCTTACTTTGTGCATTTGATATACCATATTGTGAACTCTTTGTCAGTCTAGCTCAACTTGAGTTGATCGCAGATCCTTATAGATTCCTATTTTGGATCGCAGGTACGCATGGAAAATTCAAAAAAGAGTTGTCTCAGATGTAAAAAAGACATCTTAGAAAAAGATCTTCATAAAATTGTGATTTATGTTGTCCAAGAAAAATTCACTGAACATCACTATGAGCATGTTGAATGTCCTGGAAAATTTACAATTTAAAATTTAATTAAAAAATTTACTATCCTTTAAACTCGTATACTTTGTAAATCTCACCAGTTAATCTGGAACGATATTTCCATTCATCTTTATTCCATATTACATGACTAAAGTTTTTTTGTGATTCTGAATTTAGTCTTTCATAAACATCACTACCAATTAAAATTTGATCAGGTTTTGCCATGCTCTGAATTTTTGAGGCAATGTTCATTGCAGGTCCAATAATATCTACATGAGATTGTTTTACATCTGCACCATATCTAACAATGATATTTTGTCCAAAATCGACACCAATTTTTACCATCAAATCTGGATAATCATATTGATTTAAAATTGGATTAATCCCTTTATGGATAACAGATATCATGGATTTTGCACAATTTATTGCATTTTCAGAAGGAGTTTCACTGTCTTCTTCTGCATCAAAGTATCCAATCACTGAATCACCTACAAACTTTAACACATATCCGTGATGTTCTCTAATTACTGATGCCATTTCTTGAGCAAATGATCCAATAATTATTGCAATTTTTTCAGACGGCATTTCCAAAGTCATTGTGGTAGAACCCACCAAATCTACGTATAGTACTACCATGTTTAATTTTGAAAATACATGTTTTCGTAGAAAATTATCCGAATCATCAATTACCCCCGAATACTCATATCCTTTTTTAAGAGAACCCCATACCCGTTTTTGAGTTTCTAAAATCATTGCATCAAAATCCAATACCTTATCATTACTTTTACTAGAAATTACATCTTCCTGACCCTTTTTTTCTTCAGGCATATTTTTTGATAATCCTTCTTTACTAGTCATAATCTATCATCTATTCTAATGGAAAATCAATCACACAATGTAGACATTTGCCTCTATTTCCCTTATATTTTTCAGAAAAATACTCGATAATTCCTCCTTTACAAATATCACATTTTAACTTGGATTTTTCCATGCCTAGAATTTCGAATATGTCTATTTAGAGATTGGTGAAGGTTTAAGGCGAAGAATAATTTGCTATCACATGTGCGGTTAGATACACGATCTCCTAATGACTTCATAAAGATATTAAATAAAAAAAATGAAAATATTCAAAATATTTTCCTATCTAAAATATCTGAATTAACAAAAACAGTTAATGTCAAAGTCATGATGGGGGATTCAACTGTAACTGAACAAAAAACCTTTGATCCAAAACAAGTAATGGATTATTTCCAAAAAATTAATACCAATCTAAATAATTGGTCTCTTCAAGATGTAACTATTTCTAATAATGAGGACATTAGAAGAATTTTTACAAAATTTGAAGTGATGGCCGGAAATTATTTAATTTCAGGACATGTTTCAATACAATTCCATGTTTTATTATATTACAAACCTGAACAACGTGTAATTGACTGTCAAAAAGAATTATCAGATATTGTGGATTTGACAAAAAATAAAGAACAAGAACTTTCAGATAATAGTGATCAATTTGTATTAGATAAATTAAAAGAAAGAGGATACAAAGACTTTGATCATCAAAAATTATTTGAAATTCTTTATGAGAAAGATGAACTTCGTGAAGAAATTTTTAAAGAAATTGAAAAAGACACTGATGTTGATTTTAAAGAACTTTCAGAAAAAAAGAAAAAATTATTTACTGAATTAGATTCTCTTTTAATTGAAACATACCAAACATCTTCTGTACTAATTGATGATTCAAGATTAATTTCAGGAGAAGAAGGTTGTCTTTGTACATTTGATTTAGAATTTATTAAAAATAATAATCGAGAAGGTTTGTTTGACCCAAGAAAAATGTCTGATGATGTTAAAGAACAAATCTCAAAAAGATTAGATGAATTTGAATTAATTATAAAATCATAAATTAAAACCAAGGAACCGGAAAATGAGAACAATTCTCAAAGGGGAGATCCGATCCCTCGATATAATTTTAAGAAATTATTGGAAGTATTTAGTTATTACTGGAAATTTAGGCATAAAATTTAACAAAAATCATATTTTTTCTATAGAAGAAGTCAAATACGCCACATTTCTAGCAACATTTCCCATGAATCCCACATATGATGAAATTGTAAAAGCAGACTCTATGCGTGGAGACAATATTAAAAAAACACCATTGATACATTCACCAACATTCAGTGATCTTACAGGTTCAGAAATTCATCTAAAAGCAGAGTTCCGACAAAGAACTGGTTCTTTCAAAATTCGAGGAGCATATTATAAAATAACTTCATTGTCTGATGAAGAAAAGAAACGAGGTGTTGTTGCAGCTTCTGCAGGTAACCATGCACAAGGTGTTGCTTTTGCATCTGAGTTAGAAAAAATCTCTTGTACTATAGTAATGCCAAAAAATGCATCACCTGCTAAAGTTTCTGCAACTAAAGGATATGGTGCAAAAGTAATTCTTGAAGGCGTAAATTATGATGAATCATCATCAAAAGCAAAAGAAATTGCCAAAGAAACTGGTGCAACTTTGATACATGCATTTGATGATCCTCAAATTATTGCAGCTCAAGGAGTAATAGGTTTAGAAATACTAGAACAACTCCCTGATGTAGATGAAATATATCTCCCAATAGGTGGAGGGGGATTGGCAGCAGGAACATTAATTGCAATAAAAGAAAAAAATCCCAATATCAAAATAATTGGAGTTCAATCTAATTCATTTCCATCCATGTATGAATCCGTAAAAAAAGGAACATTAACTGAAGGCGGAGGTGAAAAAACAATTGCTGATGGGATATCTGTTCGAATTCCAGGTCAATTGACATTTTCAATAATCAATGAACTCATTGATGACATTGTTCTTGTAAATGATACTGAAATCACAAAAGCAATGTTTTTGCTAATGGAGCGAATGAAATTTGTAGTAGAACCTGCAGGTGCAGTAAGTTTAGCTTATTTAATATCTAAAAAACCATCACCTGGAAAAAAAGTTGTAGCTGTGTTGGCTGGTGGAAATGTGGATATGTATCTATTAGGACAAATTGTAGATAAAGGACTTGCAGCGATGGGCAGACTATTAGTTTTATCTATCGCATTACCTGACAGACCTGGAGTTTTCAAGGAAATAGTAGATGAAATAGCATTAGTAAATGCAAACATAGTAGAAGTAATTCATGATAGATTAAGTTCAAAAGTTAACGCAGGTTCGGTTACTGTAACACTTAGTCTCGAAACTCAAGGACAAGAGCAGTCAGATAAACTAATTGATATGTTAAGAAAGAAGAATATCCAATTTGAGTTATTGACCTAGTTACTTGAATTTCTTTTTTGCAAATTTTGAAAGACCTTCTTTCTTTAATATTTCAGATTCTTTGAGTACTGAATTATGCTGATTAGATTTGTGTTGTTTTAGTTTCTTTTTTAATGCTGAAAATTCATTTGCAAGAATCTTTATTGCATAAATTCCGGCATTTCCTGCTTTGTTAATCCCTACAGATACAACAGGTGATCCTGATGGCATTTCTGTTATTGATAGAAGAGAATCTAATCCTCCAAAGGCTGAAAATTTTGATGCGTCAATCTTTTTTGGATGTTTATCATTATAGACTAAGATTGGAACGCCAATTACTGGAATAGTTGTGTGTGATGCAATCATTCCAGGTAAATGTGCAGCACCACCAGCTCCTGCAATTATTAATTTAAAGCCCATTTTTTCTGCATGTTGTGCATATTCTGTTAACCTTGAAGGTGTTCTATGTGCAGAAACAATTTGATCTTCATGTTTTATTTTAAATTCATCTAAGATTTTAGCTGCATCTTGCATTATTCGACTATCTGAACTAGAACCCATGATGATGCCAACTAGGGGTTTTTTTGAATAAGGCATAATATTACAAAAAACTAGAGAGTAAATAACTATTACAATAATTTTGAACCAACACTATCTATTTTTAATCCATGTTTGATATCTTGGTAGATGGCAAAAGTTCTAGGGATTATTGGGGGTGGTCAATTAGGAATGATGATTGCAGAAGCTGCTCAGAATCTTCCCGACGAAATATCTAAAATCATTGTACTTGATCCTACTGAAAATTGCCCTGCAGCGCAATTGGGTGCGCAACAAATCGTTGCAGATTTTAAAAATAAAGAGGCTATTGTTGAGTTGTCTCAAAAATCAGATATTATTACATATGAAATAGAATCTGGAGATAGTGATGTGTTAAAATCTGTAGAAAATAATGCAGAAATTAATCCATCTCCAGAAACATTAAAAATTATTCAAGACAAATTTTTACAAAAAACATTTTTGAAAGAAAATCAAATCCCCGTAGCCGATTTTATTGAAATAAATAATATTGAAGATGTAAAATCAGGACTGAAATTATTTGGTTTTCCTGCATTACTAAAAGCAAGAAGAGATGCGTATGATGGACGTGGTAATTTTAAAATTAATTCTGAAGATGAAATTCAAAAAGCATTTGATTATTTTAAGGGACAAAAACTACTTCTTGAAAAATTTATTCCATTTAAAATGGAAGTATCAGTTATTGCATCTAGAAATACGAAAGGTCAAATCAAAACATATCCTCTGGTTGAAAATATTCATGAAGAAAATATTTTACGTGAAACTATAGCTCCTGCTAGAGTTACAGACGAAATTATTGAAAAAGCTGAAAGTATTGCCAATAACACTATGACTGTTCTAAAAGGGGCCGGAGTATTTGGTATTGAAATGTTTCTTACACAAGAAGATGAAATAATTATTAATGAAATAGCACCTCGTGTACATAATTCTGGTCATCATACATTACAATCAAGTGAAACATCTCAATTTGAACAACATTTACGCGCAATATTGGGATTAGAGTTGGGAAGTACAAAATTAAACTATAATTCAATAATGTATAATATTTTAGGGAATACTACATTTACTGGAGAATACTTACCGTTGAATGTATCTGAAAACGGAATGTATTTGAAAATGTATGGCAAGAAAATTTCTAAACCATCGCGTAAATTGGGGCATCTTAACATAATTGGAATCAATAATGAGTCAATTGATGAATTATTAGAAAAATTACAATCAATTAAACCAAAAACTGTCATCAAAGCATCTGAATAGATTTATTTATTGAAACACAAAAAAATCATTTATGGCTTTAACTCCTGCATTGATAATTACTGGTATTGCTATTGCATTATTGGTAGTATATGCAGCTGATGTTGCTGTAGTTGAAATTACTGGTAGTGAGGAAGGTTTTATTCCATTTGATCATAAAACCCGAGGAATGGGATTAGGTCTTCCTGCATTGATATTACCAATTTTAGCATATTTCATTTCAAGAAAAGATTCGTCAAAAGGATTAGGAATTATGATCATCATTTCTGGTGGTTTGATTATTTTTGGAGGATTGTTTGTTATGGCAAATGCAGATCTTGTTGTAGCTAAAGAAACTGGAAGAAACGTAATGTCTGAAACTGCCCCATTACTCATTGCAGGAGCAATTCAAATTGGATTGGGAATACTAAAAATCAAAAAATCCTAAATGAGAAATAATGCCTGTTTGTGCTAAATGTGAAAATGATGTAAAAAAAGTATATGACTGTGATCATACTGATTTTGAAGAATATTGTGTAGAATGTTATACTGAATTACATTACTATCTAACAGAAAAGAAAGAATAGAAATTTTAGAAAAAGTTGAATTAAATGAGGCACTACATATTCAAACATAATACATGTTAACTAACAAAGAAATCGCAATCTATGCATTAGGTAAAACTGAAGGTGTCAATTCTCTAGCTGAAACACTTGGTAAAGGCTTTGATGATGAAAAATATATTGAATCATGGAACAAAACTATGAAACAATTAGGAGTTGACATGCCTCTAAAAGAATTAGAAAAAATATACAATGAATTTGCAAAAAAAATGGATGACATCATAAAAACTAGTGAAGTAAAACCCACAAAATCAAAAAATTAACACTAACGATAAAATAGTTCATACAAAATATTTGATCATGAGAGAAATTCCAATATCATTATTACTAAAAAATATGGCAGATGAAAGTAATTATGCTGATGATATTTGGAAAAATTGTTTAGATGAAAAAGGAAAAAGATACAAGAGAAAAGATATCAGTAATTCCTTAAAAAAATTAATTATTTTAGGATTTATTAAAAAAATCAAAATTTCAAGTACTGATATTTGTTATAATAAATTACATTATAATAATTCTGATGATTATCTTGGATTTATTACAAATTTAATATTTGAAAATGAATCTAAAATAAAAAAATCATTAAAAGGATTAGAATTTAAAAAAATATTCGTTGATATCACTAAAAATCTTAATTCATTTAAATTAAAAAAACATAGTAAAATGGATTATGAAACATTATTGGATTCATATTCTAATTTATCTGAAATCATTTCATCAATTTTATTAGTTAAAAAAACTAGTAAAAATGAAAAATTTACAAATCAATTAACTGATTATTATAATGAAATTCAAGAAACGTTAGATCATACAAAACAAAAAATCATTGCTGAACGAAAGTCATCTGAAATAATTATAATAGAAAGAAGTTTTTCAGGTAGAATTCCCAATGAAGGTTATCTCAAACTTTGATTTATCTTGTTTAACTATTTTATACTCTAAAAAATGACTCTGAACATTGAAAGCAATTATTTTAGCTGGTGGTCGTGGAAAAAGACTCAAACCAATTACTGATTTTGTTCCAAAACCCTTGGTACCAATAAAAAATATTCCAATCATAGAGTGGCAAATTAAATATTTAAAAAAATTTAATGTGTCTGAAGTTATAATTTGTACTGGTTATAAAACAAAAATGATAGAAAATCATTTTAAAATGAAAAAAATGGGTATTAAAATAAAATATTCCATTGAGAAATTTCCTTTAGGTACTGGTGGTGCAATTAAAAAAGCTGGAAAAATGATTAATGAAAAATCATTTTTTGTAATAAATGGAGATACAATTACAAATATTGATTTAAACAAACTTCAAAAAAAGCAAAATTCTATTGCAGCTATTGAATTAAGAACTCAATATGGAATTTTAGAAACTAAAGATGACAAAATTTTAAAATTTAAAGAAAAAAAAGAAATCTCCGACACATGGATGAATGCTGGAATTTATTATCTTCAAAAAGAAGTTCTACGAGAATTACCTGTTAAAGGTGATATTGAAAAAACACTCTTCCCAGATTATGCAAAAAAAGGTAAACTCAATACAATCAAATTTAAAAATACAAAATGGTATTCTGTGGATTCTTTCAAAGATATGGAAGAATGTTCATTGGAAATTGAAAAAATAATCAAATAATGGGTTGGATTTATGCTCCAGTTCTATGTAATGTAACCATCATGTATGCTACTTCTTCTACAAATGAATCATCAGTACTTTCAGATGTATATTTTGTAGCATCATTCCAAAAGTTTGTTTCTGGTAGTGATTTTTCACTAAATATTAATTCGTTCAATAATTAATGTGATAAATTAATCTGATAATACTCCGACTCAATCAAAATTAACCTCTTGCTAAAACTGCTTACTATCCATTCAACGAATTTGTAAAATTCTAGGTATTCTTTGGTAATGTTACCACAAATGTGGTGGGATTTGGAGTCACAGTTAGTGTTCCTTTGTGACTATTTACAATGGTTTTACAACTTGCAAGTCCTAACCCTGTACCTTGTTGTTTTGTAGTAAATAATGGCTCAAATATTTTCTCAATATTTTTTTCAGAAATCCCTTCCCCTGAATCAGATATGGAGATTTGTATTGTTTCCCCCAAATGGTTTTCAAAATTTATTTTAATTTCTCCCACATTATTCATTGCCTGAATGGAGTTTATTATTAAATTAGTAAATAAAATCTCTAACTGACTTTTATCCCCTTTTAGTGTAATGTCTGTATCTTGTTTTTGAATTGTAATTGTTTCTGGAATTGTAATTGTTTCCAACACTCCTCCAATTAATTCACCGATCTTAATTTTATTTTGTTCAATAGGCCTTTCACGAACAAAATCCAATACATTTTCCACTTGATATGTGATGGTTTTTGTAGCTTTTACCATACGATTTATTCTTGTTTTTTCATTTTCTGATTTTGATTTTGATTCCATTAATTCTAAATTCATACTAATTACATTTAGAGGATTTCGTATGTCGTGTGCAATTCTTGATGATAAATTACCAATCATGACCAGTTTTTCTTTTTTGATTAGTTCTTCTCTACTTATTGTTAATTTTTTTCGTAAATAAAATAAAGTAGCTATGGCAATAATCCCTAATATGATAAATGTTGGTAAAATAATTTTATAATAATTTACATATTGTATTTTTGCCTTTGTTGCCTCAACTAGAATGTCCGTTGAATATTGTGTGGTTTCTTTTCCTCCAATCTGCATTGTTTTTGTTTTCTCTCCATCAACTACAAAATAATCCTCCCAAGTTCTCTTAAATTTAACAACATCTCCAGTTGTAGGTTGTACCCAGAATACTGTTTCAGTATCAGACCATATTACATTAGGTGAAAATTGTGGAAAAACAAATGAAATATCATTTTTTTCAGTTTTTACAGAAAATTTGTACACATTAAGATCTTTTACAAGATCTTCACCATCAAAAATCAATGTTGCATCTGAAAAAATCAATGGATGATGAAAGTCATAATTTTGTTTTTCTACTCCTGGGCTGAACAAGAACATTTTTGATTCTTTATCATTGTGTAACTTTGTAATTTTATCTACATTGTATGTATGATGTGCATTAAATACAATCTCATCTGTATCTAGTCGCACACCATGAATATGAGATGAAATTTCAAAATTATTTTCTTTTATAGAAATGACTTCTAATGAAATTGATTCTCTTAATTTAAAAATATTAGATAATTCCCCATCATATGTTTCGATAATTTGATCATATCCATCATATTCCATGTATAATGAAAAATCATTTGGTAATTTTTCAAATTCTGGAATGATTAGTCCTGACCAAATAATTAAGAATAAACAAATTACTGCTGTTGTAATGCTACTATTTTTTACCGTCTCATTCATAATTTCATCCTCTTTTCAATTTTGAATTTAATTTTTCCACTATAACCATTTTTTGATATTAAGATAATAATCAAATGTTTGTATAAAATGAATTTAGAGAATATTGATTAAATTATCCAGAATAATGCAACCAATACTCAAAAATATCAAAGATCTATAGATTATTCATGCGTATTGCATGTAGTTTGGGTTCATTATTATCTGTAAATCAAGTTTTAGAATGCTCAAAAATCATTTCTAGTACAAATATTGACTCAATTTGGATTCCAGAAACATGGGGAATGGAGAATTTTTCTATGTTGAGTGCAGTATCTGGAAAAACAACCACTCAAAAAATAGGCTCCTCGATAATTAACATCTATTCTAGAAGTCCATCAACAATTGCCATGGGGGCAATGACGGTAGATAGTATATCTAAAGGACGATTAATTTTAGGTCTTGGAACAAGTAGCATACCAATAGTTGAAGATTATCACGGAGCTATCTTTGAGAAACCCGTACAAAGAATGAAAGAATATGTGGAAATAATTAGATTAATTTTATCTGGGAAACCAATTAATTATTCAGGAAAAATATTTAATTTAAAAAATTTTACATCTTTAATTAAACCTCAGAGAACTAATATCCCAATTTATCTGGCAGCTATAAATCAAAAAATGGTTAATTTGACTTGGAGTATTGGTGATGGTGTAATTTTTTATCTTAGACCTATGGAAGAAATGAAACAAACAATATCTAAAATGCAAGCAAAGAAAAACATTGATGTTGCTTGTCAGATAATTACTTGTGTTTCAGAAGACTCCGATAATGCAATTCTACGAGCAAAAAAAACTTTGGCATTTTATATTTCAGTTGGAAAAATATATCGAGAATTTTTAGAAAATAATGGATTTAAAAATGAAACAAACAATATTTTTAATGAATTTAAAAAATCAGGATTTACATCTAATCATGAATTGGTAACTAATTCTATGTTGGACTCTCTTTGTATATCTGGCACTCCTGAAGAATGTAAAAATAAACTTCAAAATTTTATTGATGCAGGTATTGATTTACCAATAATCCAATTCAATCCTGTTGGGGATACCCTAGAATCATTTATGTTATTAAAAAAGACGTTTTTGGATGAAAAGTAATGGTAAAAGTAGGAATAGCAGCATGTGGTACAACTCCATTTACAAAAGACGAGGAACAAATAGAATCAATATTATTCAAATCTACAAACAATCTATTTGAAAATAATTTAAAAATTAACAAAAAAGATATTGATGCAGTGTTAGTTTCTACAAATAATAATTCAAAATATCTATCACCAATTCTATCTGAAATGGTGGGAATTCAACCAAAAATTGCTCATTCTATAGAGAGTTTGTGTAATTCAGGCACAAATTCTATTGTTTCAGCTTATTCCTATATTGCATCAGGATTAGCAGAAATGATACTCATTTCAGGTGCTGAAAGACATGATAGTCCTGGACAAATACTGCAATGGGATAATTCTCGAGGGGAGTTCAAACATCCGATATTTTGGGCATCCATTTTTACAAAATCATACAAACGTGAATTCTCAATTTCTGATGAACGTTTAGCCATGGTTTCAGTAAAAAATCATAAACAAGCTCAAGAAAATCCAAATGCAATTTCAAACAATACATACACAGTACAGGATGTAATGAATTCTAAAAAACTTACAGATGATCTAAAATTATTAGATTGTTCAAGACCTTGTACTGGAAGCGCATCCATAGTGTTAGCAACTGAAGAATTAACTAAAAGTATTTCAGATGACCCTGTTTGGATCACAGGTATTGGTCAAAAAACCACATCTGCTAGTTTTACTAAAAATAAATCATTTACATCCATGGAATCAACAAAAACTGCAGCACAAAGTGCATTAAAAATGTCCAACCATACTTCAAAAGATATTGATGTTGCAGAAATTCATGATGCTTTTTCAGTTTGTGAACCCATTGCATTGGAATCTTTAGGATTTTCTGATTATGGAAAGGGTTTAGATTTAGTAGATGAACTATA
>Ga0257121_1000248_pt1 | contig 47885 bp, 55 predicted proteins | sample SI106_100metaG_FD_190180 | JGI IMG/M metagenome (GOLD analysis project Ga0257121, IMG submission 190180) | Marine microbial communities from Saanich Inlet, British Columbia, Canada - SI106_100 | ecosystem: Environmental > Aquatic > Marine > Inlet | place: Canada: British Columbia | collected...
ACTCAAGCGCCAGATAAAGCAACTCAAAAAATGGTTGACGAAGTTCGTGTACCAAGCGGTAGAACCGTTACTGGTAAATAGAACTATCAAATCTTAATTATGGGGCGATTAATTTCGCCCCTTTTAATTTAATCTTTTTTCCAATATAGATTTTAAATGTCAGCAAACTTTCATCCCATAGTCTATTTTATTGACTACCTACTTGGTGTTATTATGTGGACTTTAATAGGAAGGGTTGCGATGAATATTTTTCAAAAAGAAGACTCTGAATTTTTTTTCATGAAAATATTTGTCAAATATACTAATCCATTAATAAAAATTTTTAAGCCTTTGACACCATCTTTCATTATAGCACCTCTGGTTCCTTTATATGTTGCTTGGTTCTTCTATATGATTAGATTTTACTTTATGCCCTGGGTCTTAGGCTATTCTGTAATGGGTATGTTATCATTTCCGCTAGAAAGTGAAATTTCTACACAAATTTACCAATTATTTAATTCAATTAAATTTTAAAAATTGATACTAGTAGATCTGGCAATCAATGAAAAAAATACAAATATCACCATCAATATTATCTGCTGATTTTAGTCAATTAGGTAATGAAATTAAGAGGCTTGAAGAAGGTGGGGCAGATATGATTCATGTAGATGTTATGGATGGTCATTTTGTTCCAAACCTTACTATTGGACCCCCAGTTATTAAAGCATTGAGAAAACAGTGTTCAGTTAAATTTGATGTTCATTTAATGATATCTCCCGTTCATAAGTATATTGAAGCCTATTCGGATGCTGGTGCTGATATTATTACAATCCATCCTGAAGCAACTGAAAATTTAGAAGAATCTATTTTAAAGATTAAAAGTTTGAACAAAAAAGTTGGGGTTTCACTTAATCCTGAAACTAAAATTGATTTAATTGTCAATTACCTTGAAAAAATAGATTTAGTTTTAATAATGAGTGTACATCCAGGATTTGGAGGTCAAAAGTTTATGCCTGAAGTTTTAGATAAAATTGAACAACTTAAAAAAATTCAATCTAAAAAAAATATTGACTTTGATATTGAAATCGATGGAGGGATTAATTTTGATAATTGTCAATCAGCAATTGAAGCTGGTGCCAACATACTTGTTTCTGGAACAACTATATTTAAAAGTAATAATGGAGATATAAAAAAAAATATTGATTTATTAAAATCAAAATAAGTTAATGATCACTAAAAATTTTGCATTTAATTTAAGTCAATATTATTTAAATTTAAAATTAAGTTTTAAACAATTTTATCAAAACTCTAATTTTTACGATAAAAAAATATCTAAAACTAAAGATATTACCTTTGACTACAAACCAAGTCCTTATTTGTTATCTTCAATAGTAAAATATCAAAAAAAAAAATATAAAATTGAAGATTTTACCTTAGAAGCTATTTGGCAAAACAACTTGGATAATGAAGAATTCAAAAAATTAAACAATTTTTTTTGGTTTTTTAGTTTAGATCTAAAATCATCAAAAAAGACCACTCAAGCAGTTATCAATAATTGGATAAATAAGAATAATCACTATAATAATAGAAGTTGGGATTTTGATATCACCTCTAAAAGAATAATTTCCTGGTTATCAAATCATCAATTGACTTATGAAGGTTGTGAAGAAGAATTTAAAAAGAAATTCAATCAAAGCATTCAAAAACAAGCAAATCACCTTTTAAATGAAATAAAAAATTTATCAGAAGTTGAAAATAAAATAATTGGGTGTGCTGCAATTATTTTAACAGGGCTAGCATATAAGAATGATAATAAATATCTTATTACTGGGCTAGATTATTTAAAAAAAATAATTAAATCATCAATCAATAATCAAGGCTTTCCAAAATCAAGAGATATAAAACAACTAGTCTTATACTTAAAATATTTTATTATAATTAGAGAGTGGTTCAAAGAGTCTCAAAATACAATTCCTGAATATATAGATGAAACAATATATTATCTTGGTCAAAGTTATGCTTTTATTTGGCAAAATATTAATCAAGATCTATTATTTAATGGCAATTGCATTTCAAATAATGATGAGTTTGATCAATATCTAAAAAGATTTGGATATGTATTTAAAAATGAAAATAAAGAACTTGCAGGTTATGCAATTCTTAAAAATAAGAAAGTTATATTGTCTATGGATATAGGAAATAGTCCAAGTGAAAATTTTTCAAAATTTTATCAATCTGGAGCTCTTTCATTCGAAGTTATATCAAGTGGAAAAAAACTAATAACTAATTCAGGTTACTTTGCTAATAAGCAAAGCAGGTTAAATAAACTTTCAAAAAGTACAGCCTTGCAAAGCACTTTATCAATTGAAGATCATTCTTCTTGTGATTATAAAAAATCAGATAAATCTAACCTAATTGTTGAAAAAGGCATTCATATAATAAAAAAAAACGTAGTATTTGAAAAAAGCTATTGGAAAATATCTGGCTCACATGATGGCTACCTAAGGAAATTTAAGACCATACATGAAAGGGAAATTGAATTTTATCCAGAACAAATGAAATTTATTGGTCTTGATAAATTACTAAGGAAAGATAATTCTAAACATATTAAGTTTGATATTAGGTTTCATTTAAACCCCACAACAAAAGTGATGAAAACTCAGGATAATAAATCAATTCTGATAGAGTTGGAGGATGAAGGTTGGAAATTTAATTGTGATAATTTTGATATAAATATTGATAATGGAATATATTTAGGTATTAAAAATTCATACAAAGAAAATCAAAACATTTGTATATCAGGGATATGTCAAGATGAAACTCAAACTATAAAATGGGAAATTACTAAGATATAATGAAAAAAATAAAAACAGCTCTAATTTCTGTATCTGATAAAAAAAATCTAAAACCACTTCTAAATTCATTAAAAAAAAATAATATAAAAATTATTAGTTCAGGTGGTACCTATAAAGAAATTAAAAAATTAAGATTTAAATGTTTAGAAGTTTCAGAATTTACAAATTCACCTGAAATTTTAGAAGGACGAGTAAAAACCCTCCATCCCAAAATTCATGCTGGAATTTTAAACAAAAGAAAAAATAAAACTCATCTTAAAGATTTAAAAAATAATAATTTTGAAAATATAGATTTAGTTATTGTAAACTTTTACCCATTTGAAGAAACCTTAAAAAAAACAAAAAATCATAATAAAATAATTGAAAACATTGATGTGGGTGGGCCAACAATGGTCAGATCAGCAGCTAAAAATTATCGTGATGTGACTGTTATTACTGCATCAGATCAATATAAAGAGCTTATTGAAGAATTGAATAAAAATAAAGGCTCAACATCATTAGAGTTTAGAGAAAGATTATCTAGAATTGCTTTTACTGAAACTGCTTACTATGACTCAGTTATTTCTGATTATTTTAATAAAAAAAATGATGTAATTTTTCCAAAAAAAAAGGTTTTTCATTCTAATCTTGTTGAAACTCCACGTTATGGAGAAAATCCACATCAACAAAGTGCAATTTATTCAAAAAATAACTCTATGAAAATAAATCAAATTCATGGAAAACAATTAAGCTATAATAATTATAATGATATATTTTCAGCTTTAACTATTTCAAAGTCACTACCCAAAAACAAAGGGACTGTCATAGTAAAACATGCTAATCCATGTGGAGTTTCGATTAATAGCAATCATCTAATGAGCTATAAATTAGCACTAACATGTGATCCAATTAGTGCTTTTGGAGGAATAGTATCATGTAATTTTAAAATTAGTAAAAATCTAGCAATAGAATTACATAAATTATTTCTTGAAGTTATTATTGCAAATGGCTTTGACAAAGATGCACTAAAATTATTAAAGAAGAAAAAGAATTTAAGATTAATTGATGCAACGAATTATTCTTTTAAAGAAATATTAAGGTTTATATCTTCAAACGAAGAATTATTAGTACAAACAGAAGACCTAAAAAAGTTTAGCAATAAAGATTTTAAAGTTGTTTCAAAAAAAAAACCAAGTCCAAAACAAATGAAAAATCTAATTTTTGCATTTAATATTTGTCGATATGTAAAATCCAATGCAATAGTACTTGCTTCAAATGAGACGACTGTAGGAATTGGATCTGGTCAGCCAAGTCGTTTGGACAGCTGCCAAATTGCAATTGATAAAATGAAAAAGTTTATGGGTACAAATGATGATATTGTGGCTGCATCTGATGCATTTTTCCCATTTGTTGATGGAATTGAAAAATTAGTTCAATCAGGTGTTACTGCGGTTATACAACCTTCCGGGTCTATCAGAGATAAAGAAATTGTTACATTTGCAAACGAAACTGACACAATTTTAGTCTTTTCTAAAACTAGACATTTTAGACATTAATTAATTGATCTATTTTTGCAGCTAAAATAAAGTCATTTTTAGATAACCCTTCTATTGCATGAGTCGTAATTTTTATTTCTGCATAACCCCATCCAAATAATATATCCGGATGATGCCCCTCATTTTCTGAGATTTCTCCAACTTTATTGATAAAAATTTGACTTTCTAAAAAATTTTTAAATTCATATTTTTTATAAAGGTGAAATATTTTTTTTTCATTTTTTAAGATATCCCAACCATCAACTTTTTTTTGATATTTATGAATTTCAGAAATATCAAAAGGAATTGCTTCACCTTCACAAGGAACACATTTTTTTTTTGTAAGATCTTCAATCATTTAAATAATTTAGTTCCTCAAGATTTTTTTTAAATTTTTCATTAACTTTATTTTTTATATCCACTGGTAATAATTTTTGCCAACGATTACTAAATCCTAAATTAAAAAAATTTATTTTTTTTCCAATCTTACCTGAATATACACTTTCTTCAAATCCTTCATTTAATTCTTTATTTTTTAGATTTGAGAAATTCGTAGATTTTATAGAATTTAAAAATTTTTTTTCATTCAATTTAGAATTTTTTTTTGTAATTTTTTCGACAAACAAGATTATTTTTTTAAAAGTATCTTCTTTATTTTTTTTAATGTCTTCATATTTTATAAAAAGTATTTGAAAATTTTTATTATTTTTCCATGATCTGTAATGATTCGACCATGAATTAAGATAAGTAAAATTGCTATAATCTTGATCAAAAGATTTTTCTAACAAAGAACAGTCATCATCCAACATATAATCTAAGGCTTTTTCATAATTTATAGAATAATGATGTGTTATAGAAGTAATTACATTTCTTGGATCTCTAACTATGTATATTGCCCCTAACGTTTCATTTCTTGAGGTAAATTCATTTCCTTTAAAGGGGAATAAACAATTATGTGTTTTAACAAAATTTAATCTATTTTTATCGAAAAAATTATTTTGATTAAAGATCCAATACCTGCTTGCCTCTTCTTTTGATGTAGGTTTTATTTTTGAAAACTTTATATTAGGAAATTGATGAATTTTAAGCAGTTGATCAAAATCAAATTTACCATTATTTGAATAATAGTAGCTTGCAAGAAAAGATCTTAAATAGGTATTTCCACTTTTTGGGTATGAAGCAATCCAAATTATCATATTTATGGAGCGGGCAAAGGGGGTCGAACCCTCGACCTTCTCGTTGGCAACGAGACGCTCTACCACTGAGCTATGCCCGCTTGTTCTATAAGTGTTGAAGTTAGTACCTTTCTTAAAATTTGCAAGAAATAGTTACAACCTGTATTTAAAATAATAAATGCATATGATCTTATATTATGAAAAATAATAAAGACAAATTCTCCAAAGAATTATTTGTTCCTATAGTAAATTGTATCCAAAATAAAAAATATAATGAAGCTTTGATCTTACTGGACAAACTTTCAAATCAAAACCCAAATATAATCAATAGATTTAAAGGTTCTATTTATTTAGGTAGAGGTGATTGGAAAAATTCATTGTTTTATTATCAAAAATTGAGTGAAGAAGAAAAAAATTTTAAAATTTTAAATAATATAGGATATGCTTTATTTAAACTTGGAAGATTTTTAGAAGCATCTATAAAATTCAAACAATCATTAGAAAATAATAATACTTTTATATCTGCTTATGAAAATTTTATTATTTGTCTTAAATTAATTGGTAATTATGAATTGTCTATTAAATATATTTTATTAGCAATGAATTTATCACCCATAAACCAAAAATTTAAAAATTCACTAATTGATATTTTCAATTATTACAAACCAAAAGATAATAAAGATGTAATTATTAATGTTAATTATAAAATTAATAAATTATATGATGTAAAAGAAAATCCATTAATTCAAAACTTATTAATTAAAAAAATTTTAAAAGAGTCAGAAGAAATTTTAGAAAAAAGAAACCTAAATTTTATTTATCCTGAAACTCAAATTTATAGAAAAAATAAAGTAAACTTAAATTGCGACAGACATTTTGGTATTTTTAATCAACATCAAATAATTCCTAAATATTGTTTTAGTTGTTATAAAGTACAAATCACATTAGATACTGTCCTTAAATTGATAAAGTTATATTTTTACTTTAATAAAATAAATTTAAAAAATAATAATATTAGAAAGTGTATGATTGAATTACGTGAAAATGTCATTGGGAATTATAAGGGATATTTATATGCTAGCTCTTTAAAAGAAGCAGAAGAAATAAAAAAAATCATTGAAAGAGATCTAATAAATGAAAAAATCAGATCAGAAAAGGTTGAAATAAAACATGGGTGTACTGAGTTCTATGATCAGTACAAATTATATAAGGAAGTTGATAAAAATATCACAGACAAAATTTATAATAAAGAATGGGCTAATATTGAAAAAGAATTTGATCAGAAAAATTTAATTACAGAGAGAAACAAAGAAAAAATTTATAATAACACTTTGAATGAATTTAATCTTCCAGATTTTTTAATAATTAAGAATTGGCTTTTATATGCAAAAATAATTGGAGATAATAGCTATAAAGAAATTTTTGATTTTAATATCAAAGATAATCAATTATCAAAAATTGATATACAAAAAATCCAATCAAGAAAAAAAGATAATTAAACTGGCACATAATTTATGTCTTATGAATTAGGAAAAATATCAATTAGAAAAAAGCATTATAATAAGGCTTTTTTTATTTTTAAGAATATACTTAAGCAAAAGCCAAATGATTTAAAGGCAAATTTTCAAATAGGTAAAATTTTCTATGAATTAAATGATCTAGAGAAAAGTATTTTTTTTTTTAAAAAATGTAATCAAATACAAGCAAATACACCTGGCATACTTTTTAATTTAGCTCTAGCATTACAAAGTATTGGAAAAGTGAATGAAGCAAAAAAGCAATATTTAAAATTGATTTCTAACAATCCTAATGATGTTAAATCCTATTATGGATTATTTGTTTTAGATGATAAAAATATAAATTCTACTTACTATGATAAATTGCAATCTTTAATTAGTAATGACAAAATTTCTCTTTTTGAAAAAAGTTTGATAAATTTTATTTTTTCAAAATTAGAAAAAAAGAAAGGTAATTTTAAAAACGAAATTAACTTTTTAAATATTTCACACCAACAGTGTTTAAATTCAAATTTAATATTTAATAATCAATCTGATTTTTATTATAAAGAAATAATCCCTAATTTTTTTAATAAAATTAAATTTGAAGAAAATTTCGAAGAACTAAAAAATTTCAATAAAAATGAACATATTTTTATACTTGGTCTGCCAAGATCTGGATCAACACTAGTTGAAACTATAATATCTCATAATTCAAAAAATATAATTTCTGTAGGTGAATTTCATGGTATAAATACTTCAATTTTAGATCAAATAAGTAAAATTATATACTCTGAAAATTTTAAATTAGAGAATTATCAATTAGTGATCAATAGGAAAATATTTCAGGACTCATTATTTGAAAAATACTACAACTTTGAAAAGAGTGTCTATTTAGACAAATCTTTAGAAAATTTCTTTAATATAGATATTATATTAGAGTTTTTTCCTAATGCCAAATTCATCCACACTTATAGAAATTATAATGACTCAATATTAGGAATATACCAATCAATGTTGCCTGAATTATCATGGTGTCATGACATAAAACACATAGTCAATTATATTAAGAATTACAAAAAAACTATTAATTATTATAAAAATAAATATCCCAATAAAATAATTGATGTAGATTTAGTTAAATTAACTGATGATCAAGAAAGTGAAGTTAAAAGAATCTTGGAGTTTTGTAATATTTCGGTAAATGATAATTTTATGAATTTTCATAAAAATAAGAAACTATTTAACAAAACAAATAGTTTTTTACAGGTCAGAAATAGAATTAAAAAATATGAAAATGATAAATATAAACCGTATTATTATTTGCTAAAAAATTTAGAAGAATGACAAATTTAACAATTTAATTTACGTTTATCTGTTATATATATAAATTATGAATATTATTGATTTACCAAAAATTATACCCTTATTTCCTTTAAGCAATTTTATAATTTTTCCAAAAACCACTATTCCATTGAACATTTTTGAGCCACGCTATATTGACATGATTAATGACGCTATGAAATCTGACAAACTTATAGGCATGATCCAACCTAAAAATTCAAAAAATAATCAAAATTTAGATGAATTACATAACATTGGTTGTTTGGGGAAAATAACAAGATTTGAGGAAACTGAGGATGGGCGTTATATGATTGATTTAAAAGGCTTGATTAGATTTAAGTTAATTCAAAAAGTAAAGTTAAGCAAAAAATACATAAAATATGAAGTTGATTTTAATGATTTTTATCATGACCTTAATAAAAAAGAGGAGCAACTTAAATTTTCTGACTTAGAGTTAATTTTTAAAGATTTAAAATCATTATTTGAAAAAAGAGGATTTATAATAAATTGGAAAGAACTAGAAAAACAAAGTTTAGATGAATCAATAAATGCATTAGCGATGGCATCACCATTTTCTCTAGAAGAAAAACAAGTTTTGTTAGAAGCAGAAAATCTTAATATAAGAAAAAATAAAATAGCAGAAATTTTAAGCACTTATACATACGATGTTTTTAACAATACAACGCTTCAATAAACTAAAATAAAACTCCTCTATCAGCAATTTTAGCAAACATCTTATTAATAAATGGATAATTACTAACTAGTTTAACAGACTTACTTAAAAAACTAAATTTCATTTTTCTTTCAATGTTAAAGAATTCATGAACTAAATCTACTCCATTTGAGAAAATAACATTTTTATGCTTTTGTTGTTTTTGAAATTCCAAGTTTACAGAATTGTCTAATGGTAACCCAACATCGACTCTTTTTTTTATAATCTCTAAAAGAATTTTAATATCTCTAATAGTCATATTAAAACCTTGACCCGCCAAAGGATGAACCTTGTGCAACAAATCTCCAAATGCCAATATATTTTTATAGTGATAAGATCTTAAGTTTAATGATTTTAATTCAAAACTATCTATTTTTTTTATATTTCTAATTTTATACTTAAAATTTTTATCTTTTATTAATTGTTCAATGTTTTCATTTTTTTGGTTAGTCGAATTATGGATAGAATATACAATAGAAGTTTCTCTATTGGAAATTGGTAAAAAGGCTATAGGTCCTTTTTTTGTAAAAATTTGAAAAGCTGTGTCATTAAAAATTTGATCATGTTTAATAATAGTCGTATACGCATAACTATTATATTTTTTAATTATTTTTTTACTAAAATATCGATTGGTAATGAAATTAGATGGGTCACAATTTATTATAAGTTCGTATTTATTTAAAAAAGAAAGGTTTTTTACATTTGAAAACTTTGATCTAAAAAATTTATTTTTTGATAAATCTTTCTCCAACAATTGATATAATTTTTTATTTTTGACAATTGAAAAAAGGTGATCGTTATTTGCTTTAAAGTTTATTAATCTTTCTTTTTTTAAATTATCTGAAAAAATTTCTATTCTTTTTAACTTCCAAATAATTTTTTTAATATTAATTATATCGTTATTAAAAAAATCAATATTGTTCTTTGTAATTCCAATTGTCCTTGAGCTACTTATTTTATAATTTTTTTTATTATAGAGTATCTCAACATTTATTTCACAATTAACAAGCACCTTTGCCAAAGTTAAAGCTGTTAAACCGTTACCAAGTATACAAACTGTCATAATATTTTTAATTTTAACAATAAAAATTAGATGATACAAAGTGATTAAACCGACTCATTTATATGAATATTAAAAAAACAGCTGATTTATTGCTTAATTTCACCGCCAAAAGATTAGCTGAAATATTTGGAGTTTTAATTTCTTTTGCAGGTGGAATGTTATTCCTGTCACTACTAACATACTCACCTAACGATCCAAATTTTATTTTTCCTGAAAATACAAAAATTGAAAATTTGATGGGTTTTCAAGGTAGCTTTGTATCAGATTTATTTTTTCAATCTGTTGGCTTAATAGCTTATTTAATTCCATTTACGCTAATAATTACAGGAATTAATATTATAAGATCAAAAGATTTTTTTTTATTTATTGAAAATAATTTCTATACAATTTTATATTTAATATTTGGAGCACTTTTTTTTGAACATTATTATTCTGATACATATTCTCTATATATAAATGGTAACAGCGGATTTGTTGGAAAATATCTAAATCAATCATTTCTTGGGCCTTTAATATCAATAAATGAGAGTATATTTTTTTATATTTTAATTTTAATTACTATAATCTTTTTTCTTGTCAGTATTAATTTTAACCCAAAAAAGTTTTTTGAATTTATTAAAAAAATCTTTGATTTAATTAATAAAAAAGATAATAAAAATTATACAGATAAAAGTGAAATAATTAATGAATACATTCCACAAGATGAGATTAAAAACCTCATTCAAGAAGATTTACCCTTTATTAAAAGTGAAAATAAGTCTGAAACTAAAATAAAGTTTAAATTACCAAGTATTGATTTATTAAAAATTTCAACAAAAAAAGAAAGAGAAAATTTTGAAAAAAATGAAACTCACGATCCAGAATTTTTAGAAAAAATACTAATGGATTTTGGCGTTAGTGGAAATATAAAAAAAGTTAGTCATGGACCTGTAGTTACTCTCAATGAGTTTGAGCCTGCAGCTGGTGTTAAAGTTTCTAAAATAATTAATCTAGCTGATGATATAGCAAGAAATACGAGTTCAGAATCTGCAAGAATAGCCACAATACCTGGAAGTAATACTGTTGGAATAGAGCTTCCAAATAACATAAGAGAAAATGTTTATTTAAGTGAAATTTTAGCTAACACTGACTTTAAGAAAAAAGAAATTAAATTACCAATAGCACTTGGTAAAAATATTTCTGGCAAACCTGTTGTTGGTGACTTAGCTTCTATGCCTCATCTTCTTATAGCTGGAACTACAGGATCTGGAAAATCAGTTTGCATTAACACTATTATTCTATCTCTACTTTACCGACACACACCGGACAAATGTAAGTTTATTTTGATCGATCCTAAAATGCTTGAACTATCAACGTATGAAGGTATTCCACATTTACTTTGTCCGGTAATTACTGAGGCTAAAAAAGCAGCTTCTGTTCTTGGCTGGGTAGTTAAAGAAATGGAAAGTAGATATAGATTGATGACAAAAGAAGGAGTGAGAAATATTGACGGATATAATGCTAAGCATAAGCTTCCAATGCCTTACATAGTTGTTGTGGTTGATGAGATGTCAGATTTAATGTTAGTTGCAGGTAAAGAAATTGAAAACTACATTCAAAAATTATCCCAGATGGCTCGTGCAGCAGGAATTCATATAATAATGGCCACGCAAAGACCAAGTGTTGATGTAATTACTGGTACCATTAAAGCTAATTTCCCCACTAGGATATCCTTTCAGGTTACCTCAAAAATAGATAGCAGAACTATTCTTGGTGAACAGGGAGCTGAACAATTGCTGGGTAAGGGAGATATGCTTTATATGTCTTCTGCTAATAGAATAGTTAGAATACATGCACCATTTGTGTCTGATAATGAGATTGAGAAAATTAATAATTCTCTAAGAACTCAAGCTGAGCCAGATTATATAGATGAAATATTAAACTTTGCTGATGATAAAGAAATTGGTGATAGTCAAAGTCAGGGTGATAAAGACGAACTATATCCGCAAGCATTAGAAATTATTCGATCAGAGGGAAAGGCATCAACTTCTTTTTTACAAAGAAAACTTCAAATTGGCTACAATCGTGCAGCAAGAATTATTGACATGATGGAAGCTGATGGAATTGTCAGTAAAGCAAATCATGTTGGTAAAAGAGATGTGCTTTAATGTTTAAACAATTTCTTATTTATATTTTTTTAGTTTTAATTTCAAATGCACATGCAAGTAATAAAGATAAAATAATAGAAAATTTAAAAAATACCAAAAACTTAAATTTTGATTTTGAACAAAATATAAATGGAAAAGTAGAAATTGGAAATTGTTCAATTAAATATCCCAAAAAAATTTATTGTAAATATCAAAAAAATAATAAAATTTTAGTTTCTAATGGCAAATCACTAGTAATTAAAACTATAACAAGCTTTTACAGATACCCTTTAAATAAAACACCCCTGAACTTAATATTAGATAAAAATTTTTTAATTAAAAAAATTGAAAATTTAAATGAGAGAATAATAGATAGAACTTACATAAATTTTGAAATAGTAGAAAATGACAGTGAAATAAATATTTTTTTTGATGGTAAAAACTTTAATTTGGTTGGCTGGCAGACCAAAGATATCTATCAAAATGTAAATGTAACTTATCTTTCCTCAATTCAGGTAAATCAACAAGTTGATGATGATTTATTTAAACTGCCAGCTCAAAACTAGACTCTTATAGTTTCAGTTTTAAATATTTTCATACCTCTAGCAATATAATTATTTAAAGCATTTTTGTGATCTAGAGAGCATGTATGAACCCAAACTCTATTAACACTTCCTTTAAAAGATTTCTGAATTGCTTGAGTTAATAAATATGATCCCAATTTTTTATTTTGAAATTCTTCTAGCAATCCAAAGTAGGCAATTTCAACTTCTTTTTTTTCACTGTGAGATATCAGTTCAAAGAAGCCAGCTAAATCATCTTTAAATTTAAACACATATGTTTCAACATTCTTATTAGAAACATAATCTATCCATTGAGTTTCTGTCCAAACTAATCGATCAATCCATTTATGTTTTTTTCCAATATTTTTATAAAAAAATTTATTTAGTTGAAAATTTATTGGCTCTAATAAATTTAAAGAATAATCTCCATTAGGTTCGATAACCTCATTAAGATCTTGAATTGAATTTATTTCTAAATAATTTCTATTAACTTCTTGTGTCACTCAACCATTTTTCCAACTTTTTCTCCCCCAAATAAATGAAAGTGTAAGTGTGGAACCTCTTGACCGCCATCATCACTTATATTGGTGAGTGCTCTATAGCCTTTGCCTACTTCTGTTGAAATACCTAGTTTTTTAGCAACTATATTTATACCCTTAAGCAACCCAACCATCTCTTCTGGAGAGGCACTTAAACTAAAATCATCAAGATCTGCATATTTTCCTTTAGGGATGACTAAAGCATGAATTTTTTTTTGAGGATTAATGTCATAAAAAGACAAAACAAAGTCATCTTCATAAATTTTATTACAAGGTATCTCTCCCCTTAAAATTTTTGCAAAGATATTGTTATCATCATAACTCATTTTTTTCTATTTTCTAATTCCCGCATCACTTCTTCAATTTTCACATCATTAGCTTCTAAGTACATCAATAAATGATAAAATACATCTGCCGCTTCATGTATTTTATTTGTATCTTCTTCAATCGCTTCGATTAACTCATTAACTTCCTCTAAAACTTTAGCTTTACTTAGAGCTTTGTCTGTAAGTAACTTGTTTGTGTAAGACCCTTCTACAGGTGCTGATTTTCTTTCTCTTGCGAGTTTTATTAAATTTTCTAATGTACTAAGCATACTAAATTCTAACAGGAATTCCTTTTGAATCCAGATATTCCTTGGCCTCTTTTACTGAATGTTTTCCATAATGAAATATGGATGCAGCTAAAACTGCACTTGCATTTCCTAATTTAATTCCGTCAACTAGATGATCAAGATTTCCAACTCCACCAGAAGCAATCACAGGAATATTTACTTTAGATGATATCTTTAACATTAGTTCGATGTCATAACCAACTTGAGTACCATCTCTATCCATTGATGTTACTAATAATTCTCCTGCTCCACTATCCTCCATTTTTTTGGCAAATTCTATTGCATCAATTCCAGTATTATTTCTTCCTCCATGAGTAAAAATTTCCCAATTATCTCCATTTTTTTTTGCATCTATTGCAACAACAATACATTGTGAACCAAATTTCTTAGAACTTTCAACTACTACTTCTGAATTTTGAACCGCCGCAGTATTTATAGATATTTTGTCAGCACCACAGTTTAATAATTTATTAATATCATCAACACTTCTAATTCCTCCTCCAACAGTTAAAGGAACAAAACATTTCTTGGAAGTTTTCTCCACTACTTCGTAAATAGTGTTTCTATTTTCATTGGAAGCAGTAATATCGAGAAAACAAATTTCATCTGCCCCACCCTCAGAATAAATTTTAGCTTGCTCAACTGGATCTCCAGCATCTTTTAAATCAACAAAATTAATACCTTTTACAACTCGTCCATTTTTTACATCTAAACAAGGTATTATTCTGTTTTTAAGCATCTAATTCCTTCACTAATTCTTCTAATTTAATATCACCATCGTATATTGCTTTACCAACTATAATACCCTCGATATTCTCATTATTTAATTCTTTAGCTTTTTTAATGTCATCAATTGAAGACACTCCGCCAGATATGATTACAGGACAATTTGAATTATCAGCAACTTTTGATGTTTCATCAAAATTAGGGCTTTGCTTCATCCCATCTTTGTTTATATCTGTATAAATCAACCTGCTTGCACCAAAATCATTTACTTCTTTTAAATAATCTAAAGTTAATTGATTAGAATTTTCTTTCCAGCCTGAAAAAGATAGATATCCATCTTTGGCATCTAAGCCTAAAGCAATTTTATTTGGAAATTTTTCACAAGCTTCTTTTAGAAAGATTTTATCTTTTATAGCAGCACTTCCTAAAATTACTTTCTCAACACCAGCTTCGGTATATTTCTTGATACTTTCAAAATTTCTAATACCTCCGCCAATTTCAATTTTAATATCAAATTTACTCACTATTTCTTGAATAATATCAAGATTAATGGTTTCTCCAGTTAAAGCCCCATCCAAATCAACTATGTGTAAGTTTTTAAAACCATGATCCTTGTATTTTCTAGCTTGTTCCACAGGTGACATTTCATATTCAGTTTTGTTGTCAAAGTCCCCTTTAACTAATCGCACACACTTTTTATCTTTAATATCAATTGCAGGAAATATTTTCATTTTATAGATTTATAAAGTTATCAATTATTTTCAATCCAGTTTTATCACTTTTTTCAGGGTGAAATTGAGTTCCAAAAATATTTTCCTTTTCAACAGAACATACAATATTTGATGAATAATCTGTTGTTGCTGAAATTACACTGTTATCTTCAGGTATAAATTCATAACTATGAACAAAATACATATGAGAGTTATTTTCTATATTTTTAAAAATCTTACTATCTTTAACAATATTTATTTCATTCCAGCCAATGTGTGGAAGTTTATAATTATTATTTTGATTATCAATTTTAGAAACTTTTCCAGGTATCCAACCTAAACCATTAGTTTCTGTTTCTTCATAACCAATATCTGCAAACATTTGTAGCCCAACACAAATTCCAAGAAGAGGTTTTTTGTTATTAATTGCAAATTCATTTAATGTATCCACTAAACCATTAATGTTATTAAGCGCATCAACACAGCTCTTGAACGAACCCTGGCCTGGTAATACCACTTTATCTGAGGATTTAATCTTATTTAAATTTGATGTTACCTCGATATTTACTTTATCTTTAGCAACCTCCTTAAAAGAGTTTATTACTGAGCTTATGTTCCCCGAATTATAATCAACAATTGTGACGTTCATTAAACTTATAATGAGCCTTTAGTCGATGGTATACTTTTCTTGCTTCTAGGATCCATCTCCAATGCTTCTCTCAATGACCTTGCTAATGCTTTATAGCAAGACTCGATGATGTGGTGGCTATTGTCTCCATAAATATTTTCAACGTGCATTGTAATACCAGCTGATTGTGAAAATGCTTGAAACCACTCTTTGAATAGTTCTGTGTCCATCTCACCAAGCTTCTCAACTTTTAATTTTACTTTCCAGATCAAATAAGGTCTGTTCGAAACATCTATTGCAACTCTAGTTAAAGTTTCATCCATTGGAATTACTCTGTGTGCGTATCTTTTGATCCCAACAAATTTTTTAGCAGCTTTTTTTAAAGCTTCACCAATAGCTATACCTGTATCTTCCGTGGTATGGTGAAGATCAATGTGAGTATCACCTTTTGCTTTTACCTTTAAATCTATAAGAGAATGCTTTGATAATTGCTCAAGCATATGATCTAAGAAACCTATACCAGTATCAATTTGGTATTTGCCTTTTCCATCAATATTAACTTCAACACTAATGCTTGTTTCTTTAGTTTTTCTGGATACTTTTCCTTTTCTAACCATATATTTCAAAGGTATACATACATAATTACCCTATATCAATATTAGTATGAACACTTGAAGTATCAAAAATAGTTACCATTTATTAAGCATGACAACGATTGTACTAGTAAGAAAAAATAATGAAGTAGTAGTAGCTGGTGACGGACAGGTCAGTATGGGAAATACTGTAGTTAAAAGTACTGCTTCAAAAATTAGAAAAATTGAAAAAAGAGATGTGGTAGCAGGTTTTGCAGGATCAACTGCTGATGCACTTACATTATTTGAAAGATTAGAGGCTAAAATTGAAAAACATGCAGGAAACTTATCAAGAGCAGCTGTTGAATTGGCCAAAGATTGGCGAACAGACAAATATCTTAGAAGATTAGAAGCACTGATGGCCATAGGCGACAAAGACAACAGTTATATTATTTCTGGAACTGGAGATGTTTTAGAACCTGAAGGCGATATAATCGGAATTGGCTCAGGTGGAAACTATGCTTTAGCTGCTGGAAAAGTTTTGATGGAAACAGACAAAAGTGCAGAAGAAATCGCAAAGAAAGCAATCAAAGTTGCTTCTGAAATTTGTGTTTTTACAAATGATAATATTAAGGTTTTAAAAATTTAATGGAAAATTCAAACGTAACTCCATTAGTTCCTAAAGATAAAAACACTAAAGAAGAAAATTCTCTAGTAAGCTCACTATCTCCTAGAGAAATAGTGTCTGAACTAGATAGGTTCGTTGTAGGACAAAATAAAGCAAAAAAAGCTGTCGCTATTGCATTAAGAAATAGATGGCGAAGACAAGCGCTTAAAGGTGAAATGAAAAATGAAGTTTTACCAAAAAATATTTTAATGATTGGGCCAACTGGTGTTGGTAAAACTGAGATTTCTAGAAGACTATCTAAACTTGCAGAAGCACCATTTGTGAAAGTTGAAGCTACAAGATTTACTGAAGTGGGATATGTTGGAAGAGATGTAGAGCAAATAGTAAGAGATTTGATTGAGATAGCTATTGGCATGGAAAAAATCAAAATGAGAAAAGAAGTTCACGCTCAGGCTCAAAAATCTGCTGAAGAAAAAGTATTAGATGCATTAGTTGGTAAAAAGGCTAGTTTAGCAACTAGAGAAAGTTTTAGAAAAAGACTTAGGAATGGTGATCTTGATGATAATGAAATTGAGATTGCTGTAAGTGATAGTGGATCAAATAATACTTCTTTTGAAATTCCTGGCATGCCTGGTGCTAATGTTGGAATGATTAACATTGGTGAAATGATTGGCAAATCAATGGGAAATAAAGAGAAGAAGAAGAAAATGACTGTAAAAGAGTCTCACGATATTTTAATCAATGATGAGTCGGATAAATTAATTGAACAAGATAAAATTGTAAAAGCTGCAAAATTATCAACTGAAAATAATGGAATAGTTTTTTTAGATGAAATAGATAAAATTTCTGCAAGAACAGATAGAGTTGGAGGAGATGTTTCTCGTGAGGGTGTCCAAAGAGATTTATTACCTTTGATTGAGGGTACTACAGTTAATACTAAACATGGTCCAATTAAAACAGATCATATTTTATTTATTGCATCAGGAGCATTTCAACTCGCCAAACCATCCGATCTTCTTCCTGAGCTTCAAGGGCGGCTACCTATAAGAGTTGAGTTGGAAGCGTTGACTAGTGACGATTTTAAACGAATTTTAAGAGAACCAGATTTTAGTTTAATTAAACAATATGTAGCTTTATTAAAAACTGAAAATGTAGATCTTGAATTTTCAGAAGATGGTATTGACACTATTGCAAACATTGCGTCTGAAGTAAATGCGACTGTTGAAAATATTGGTGCTAGAAGACTTCACACAATAATTGAAAAAATTTTAGACGAAATAAGCTTTACAGCCACAGATCGTGCAGGTGAAAAAATTATTATTAATAAAGAATATATTAATAAAAATCTAGACAACCTGGTTAAAGATACCGATCTTTCTAAATTTATTTTATAAAAAGCTATATATAATTAAGTTCTTTAAGTTCATCTTTAAGTTCTTCTTGTATTTTATCATTTAAATTTTTTGGAAAAAGATTTGGATCATTTTTTTTTAATCCGTATTTAAAGAACGTAATTTTATTACCATCAATATCTTTTATTGCCTCTTTAAATCCTTTTCCTTTTTCTAACTTTTGCATTTCGCTAAAAGTAGTACTTTTGAGGGTATTTTTTAGTTTATTATTATCTATTTTAGGTTTTGAATTTCCCAACATATAAATAAATTTAAGAATCTCTATAAAAGTTTGTTCTGTATTAGAAACTAAGTCTTCATATTTTACTAAGAAATATTTATTTAATTTTTTAAATTCTTTCCAAGTATTATAGTTTGATGACCACGATCCCATATGTGTTATAACCTGATTTTTTATTGTTTGAGAATGCTTTGTTTCTCCTGTTAATGTGCCAAATTCCAATAATTTATCTGTAGCTGATTCTAAAGACATCTGATTATGATTGGCAAATGACTTAGCTACACTTCTAGGATCTCTAACAATATAAATTACTCCTAGGGTATTGTTTAAATCAGTAAACTTGTAACCGTTAATATCATAAAAACTGCTGTGTGTTTTTAAAAATCTAATAGTTTTTGAATTTTGTGAATTTATTTTTTTTTGGACGTTAATATAATTTTTAACAATTTCTAAATCATTTGAAGTATCAAAACCAAATTTTTTAAATACATTTGTGTGTGGGAATTGTGTTATTTTATCTAAAGAATCTAGTTGAAAATTACCATCTTTGGTAAAAAAGTATGCTGATAATAAAGATCTTAAAAAAGTGTTACCACTTTTGGGGTAAGAAGCTAACCAAATTATCATTTGGTATTTTTATCATATTTTTTTTTTAAAAAAATATAAAAAGCTCCACTACCACCATCCTCAATTTTTGCATCTTTCATTTCATAAATAATTTTCATTAAATTTTTATTATTTGAAATAAATTCAGGAACTGAATATTTTAAAATACTTAAATCTTTTGATACATAGGGATCTTTTTCATTTTGAGAATGAATTCCTTTGCCAGTAACAACTATTAATTTGTTTATATTTTCTTGGAAAGATTTTATTATAAAACTCTCAATGGATTTGTTAGCCTCCTCAAGAGTATATCCGTGAAGATCTATTGATCTTGTTTTAAAAGATGATTTTTTATTAATTTTAATATCTTTATTTGGCAATTTTTCATTTTTAGAGAGAAAATTTTCCCAATCTTTTTTATCTTTTTCTGAAATATTATTGGTCAATTAAGTTAAAGTATTAACTAGTTGCCAATTAGGATTGGCCGAAGTTATATCTCTTGAAAATACCCAAGTATCATAGATTTTTTTTATTTTCTCTGGATCACCTGAAACAACCTTTGTATCTTTATCTTTAATACAAGTTATAACCTCAGCTATAAAATCTACTGTAACATTTAAAATTTTATCTATTCTTTTATGTTCTTTAATGGTTGCAGAATTAACTCCTATAAAAGTTATTTCTGCATAGTGTCCTCTTTTACTTCTTTGTTTTAGTGCTTCGTTAAATTGATTAAATATTTCCTTGCTAAGAAGAGGTTTGCTAGCTACTATTTTGTTATCATTATCACTGAAATCTGTAATAATAGTTTCATAAGCAACTTTTGCTCCTTTTAAAAATTCTTTTTGTGCAGAATCATCAAAATTTTCTTTAATTTTTTGAACTTTTTCCATCCTCGCTTTGTTCAAAGCTTCTTCAAATTGTGGAGGTACTTTTCCTTCAAAACCAGTCCTTTTTCCAAGAATTCCCCTTAATCTTAAAAAAATAAACCCAGCAATCATTGCTAATAAAATTATATCGATGTATTCAAAACTGTAGTTCATGTACTTATAGTAATTACTATGTTGATTAATTTCAACTAGCAATTTAGATTAAAAACAAATGAACCCAATTTTATTATCGATATTATTAGTCCCGGCAGTTGAAATTTATCTTCTAATTAAAATAGGCTCTCAAATTGGAGCTATTACTACAATTTTATTAATTTTTACTACAGCTATAGTTGGAATTTATTATGCAAAATATGAGGGTTTGAATACTCTAAAATCAGGATTTGTAGAATTAAGTAAAAATAAACCACCAACCTATGAAATGATATCAGGTGCTGCAATTGCTTTTGCTGCATTACTTTTAATTATCCCCGGATTTGCAACTGATGTTTTGGGATTTTTGCTCATTTTTCCAATAAGTCGAAGATTTTTTTTTAGTATACTTTCAAAAAAATTTACACATAAACAACCCAATGAAAATAACTTTATAGATGGAGACTATGAAGATATAGAAAATGACGATGACAGAAAAATATAAGATTTTAGGAAAGTATATTAAGGATATGTCTAGTGAAACTAAAGACATAGAAACATATTTGTTTGTTAAAGATAGAATTGCAAAATATCAACTTGGGATCGACATAACTTCAAAACCATTAAAAAATAAATTAATTGAAGTTAATACTAACTTGAGATTTGAGGACAAAGAAAAGAGTAATAAAAAATCATATTTTGAAATAATTTACTCTACAATTATTAAAATTGACGAAGAGATAAAAGATAAGAAAGAATTGGAGAGAATTATATTGTGTGATGTTCAAACTAAAATTTACCCTGATTTAGAAAAATCTCTTTTGGACCTTTTACATAATTCTGGTTATGAGGAAATTAAATTTGAAAAAAAAGTAGACTTTGAAGCCCTATATAACAACAGATTTAATTAAAAAAGTTTTTTTTTAAATCACTTTTTAAATATTCTTTATGTTTCTTAAGTTCATCGATGGTTGGTAAAATGATTTTTTTAAAATATTCGGTTACAGTATTATTATTTACTTTTATTTGAGAATCTTGATTTTGAAAATTAAGAGTTGGTTCTTTTTGATCTATTAAATTTATATACACTTTTGCCAGTAGATCACAGTCTATTAATGCTGTGTGGTTTGTTCTTTTTGAATTATCTACTCTATACCTTTTACAAAGAGCATCTAAACTAACTGGAGAACCAGGGAATTTATCTCTGGCTAGGGTTAGTGTATCTACTACTTCATTTTTAATTTTATTTTTCCCAAGCAAAGACAATTCATTATTTAAATGCGCTAAATCAAATTCTGCATTATGTATTATAAGTCTTTTGTCTTTAATAAATTCCAAAAATTGGTCACCAACATCAATAAATTTTTTTTGGGAAGCTAAAAATTCGTCGGTATATCCGTGAACTTCGAGAGCTTTTTCTGATACTTTCCTTTCAGGGTTTAAATAACAATGAAATTTATTCTTAGTTGGGATTAAATTATCTAATTCTATACAGCCTATCTCGACAATTCTGTGTCCTTCTTTAATTGAAATTCCAGTTGTTTCTGTATCTAGTACTATTTCTTTCATTTATTCAATTTTATTTAAGATACTTCTTATACCATCTTTAACCGATTTTTTTGTAAAATTATTTTTAACAATAAAATGGGATTTTTTCTTTTTATAAGTAATCGGTAGCTGTATTGCCTTAAATTTTTGCAAAAGTTTTTCATTAAAGTTTTTTCTTTTTTTCAAACTTTTTGCAATTAATGATTTTTTAGATTGTACATAAACCAATATATCTCCCTTTTTATTAATTTTATTTTCTAACAAAAGTGGGATATCTAAAATCACAAATTTTTTATTTTTATTTTTTTTTAAAAAATCATTCAATTTTTTTCCTATTTCAGTATGAACAATTTTAACTATTTTATTTAGATTATTTTTATTAGCTAAAATTGCATTGGAAATTTCTAATTTGTCTATGGGGAATGAATGAATATATTTTGGTAATTTTATTTTTAATTTATTAAAAATAATTTTGTTTTGTTGATATAATTTAGTTACCTCATAATCTGCATTAAAGACTGGGTAACCAAAATTTTTGGCCACGTAACTTTTGCCAGAACCTATATCACCTAAAATTCCAATTTTAATCATTAATCTAAAAGTTTAATAACGTTTTCATCAACAACAGGTTCAAATTTATGCCAAATATTAAATGCTGAAAGAGCCTGATAAATAAACATTAATTTACCATTTAAGGTTACATTACCTAAACTTTGTCCAGTTTTTAAAAAATTTGTCTCTTTAGGATTATAAATAACATCATAAAAAATTTTGTTTTTAGAAATTAATGAAAAATCAAGATTTATATTATCTTCTTTTTTCAAACCTATACTTGTAGCATTTATAATCACATCAAAATTTGGAACCTCACCCCACTCTATTATTTCTATATTTTCAAAAATTTTTTTTAAATTTTCAACTTTCTCTTTCGTTCTATTGCTTATTTTAATTTTAGAAACTTTCATTTGGTTTAAAGCGAAGATTATTGATGGAACCACTCCCCCAGCTCCTAAGATCAAAACCTCTTTGTTAATAAAATTATATTTTGATTTTTTAATACTAGTTTCAAAACCAACTATATCAGTATTATGGCCCATCACCTTATTGTCTTCTAAATAAATGGTGTTAACTGATTGTGTGCTCTTAGCTTCGATGCTTAATTTATCTAAAAAGGGAATAATAGCTTTTTTGAATGGTACTGTAACATTAATACCATTAATCTCTTTTTTTTTAACTTGCAAAATAAGCTGCCCTAATTGATCTTCATTTAATTTTTGTTTTTCATAAACAGCATCAATACCATTTTTTTTTATCCAATAATTATGTAATATTGGGGACAAAGAGTGTTCAATGGGATTTCCTATTACTAAAAATTTTTTCATTGGTAGTTTTTTAAATACTCCTTAATTTTTAGAACAGGTAGTCCCATTATTGTGTCTTCATCTCCAGTAATACTTGAAAATAGATGTTTTCCATCACCCTCGATTTGATACACGTTATAAGCGTATAAAGTTTCATCTGAAATTTTCGATAGGTAAATTTTTAAATTTTTTTCTGAAAAATTTTTCATTATTAATTCAGCCTTATCAGTATAATTCCATATCATTGAACCGTTCCTTGAAATACAGACAGAGCTTATTAATTTATGTTTTTTTCCATTAAGTTTTTTTAGTATAATTAAAGCCTCTTCTCTACTCTCGGGTTTAGATATTAGCTCACCATCTAAATCTATTACGCTATCTGCTCCTAAAACCATTCTTTCTTTTTGATTTAAACTAACTTTGTTAGCTTTTAGTTCGGCTAAATTTTTTGAGATAACTTCTGGAGATGCTTGTTCGCGTATAAGGCTTTCTTTAACGAAATCTTCATCTACATTTGACGGTATAACTTCACAATGTAAATTATTTCTATCTAGTATTTCTTTCCTAACCTTGCTTTTAGACGCAAGAATAATTTTATTTAACATTATTTAAATATATTTCATGTATTTTTATTATTGATGCAGCCGTTTCTTCAACAGATTTTCTTGTAACATCAATTGACGGCCATCTATATTTTTGGAATGTCTTTTTTGCGTCTGTTATCTCTTTCTTAATATTTTCTATATCTGTATATTTTATGTTTTCAGTTTCTTTTAAAGAATTCATCCTATTTTTTCTTAGATCAACCAAACGTTCTGGCTCAGTATTCAAACCCACTACGCAGGTTAATTGTGGGTTATCTCTTAATTTTCTTGGTAAGGAATTTTCATTTACAAGCGGTATGTTTGAAGTTTTGAAGCCTTTATTTGCAAGATAAATTGATGTTGGTGTTTTACTTGTTCTACTTACACCAACTAAAATTATATCTGATTTTTCTATATCATTAACTAAATTTCCATCATCATGGTTCATCGTAAATTGGATGGCTTCTATTCTTTCATAATATTCATCATTGAGAGCGTGTTGACCGCTTGGTTCGTGTGACGCTTTTTGATTAAGAATTTTGGAAAAATTTAAAATTAAATTTCCAAGGACACCAAAACAAGGAATTTTTTTTTCATCGCTTACATTGGCTAAATGCTTAGCTAAATTATTATCAACTATTGTATAAAGAATTACTGAATTTTCATTTTTTTTTGCATCTTCTAAAATTTTGAGAATTTGATTTTCTGTTCTCGTAAAAGAATAAGAGTGTATTTTATATTCAATGTTTTTAAATTGGGCTTTTAAAGCTAAAAAAATTCGATCTAGTGTCTCACCGGTCGAGTCTGATATTAAATAAATTTCGTATGTATTGCTCATGAATAAATTGTTAATAAATTTGTATTGTTTTAATAAAATTACTCAATTTAATTATTGGTTAATTATTATTGTAAAATAAGGGTTTTATTAACATTAATAAATTTATAGATAAAATTATACAATATATTGAATAAAAATATAAAAAGCTTCAATTTTAACAATAGTATTAATTATTAACTGTTATTAAGTTGTTAATAAAATGTTAAAAAAAACTTATCATCATTATTCACAGTACATAATACTAATACAATAATTATATATAACTATTTAAATATGACACCTCTACACAAAGTAATAATAAATAAAGAAACAAAAATCAATCCTATCTGGATAATGAGGCAAGCTGGAAGATACCTACCTGAATTTAGAGAGATAAGAAAATTAAATCCAAACTTTATAAATTTATGTTTAAATGAAAATCTATCAACAGAGATTACTTTACAACCTTTAAAAAGATTTAATTTAGATGCTGCAATAATTTTTTCTGATATTTTAATGCTTCCTTATGGGCTGAATCAAAAAGTTGAGTTTGAAAAAGGTTTTGGACCCAAATTAGGCAAAGTTAATATCGATGAAATGTCTAAATTAGACGAGGTTGATTTTGTTCAGAAAATTTATCCAGTTTATAAAGCTATTAATAAAGTGAGCACAAATGATCTGGTAAAAAATAAAAATACAATCGGTTTTGTAGGTGCACCCTGGACTTTACTGGTTTATATTATTAATCAACAATCACCTAAAAAAAACCTAAAAGAAAATTTTTTTAAAGACAACTTTTTAATAAACAGAATTTTATTGATTTTAGAAAAATTTCTAAAAATACATATTAAAAACCAAATCGATAATGGTGCAAATGTAATACAAATATTTGATAGTTGGGCAGGTTTATTAGAAGAAAAAGATATACCTAATTATATTTATTCACCCACTCTAAACTTAGTCAATTATGTTAAATCTTTAAACATACCTGTTATTTGCTTTCCTAGAGAAATTAAAAATTATAAAGAATTTTGTGAAATCATTAAACCAGATGCAGTCGGTATTGATTATAATGTAGATCCAAAAAAAATTTTAAAAAATATAAAAATTCCAATCCAAGGTGGACTAGACCCCAAAATATTACTTACTAATAAAGAAACTATAAAAAAAGAAGCAACGAAATATTTAGACATTTTTAAAGATCATCCTTATATCTTTAATTTAGGACATGGTGTCTTACCTGAAACAGATCCTAATATGTTTGAATACTTGGTTAACACTGTAAAAAATTATTAATGAAAAAAGCTGTAATTCTTTTTAATTTAGGAGGACCTGATAAATTAGAAAACGTTAAACCATTCTTGTTTAATTTATTTAATGATCCTGCAATATTAAATTTACCTACTATTTTTAGATATCCTCTGGCCAAATTAATTTCTCACAGAAGAACACCAACCGCTAAAAAGATATACGAGGAGCTTGGTGGATCATCACCTATTTTGGAATTAACAGAAGAACAGTCAAAAAGTTTAGAATTAAAGCTTAATAACGATGATCAAAATTCAGAATATAAATGTTTTATTGTTATGAGGTGCTGGCATCCAAGAGCGGAAGAGGTTGTAAATCATATAAAAAATTTTAATCCTGATGAGATTATATTAATGCCCCTATACCCACAATATTCTGCAGCAACATCAGGTTCTTCAATTAAGGAATGGAAAGATATCTGTAAAAAGAATAATATCAAAATTAAAACAAGCACAATTTGTTGTTATCCTACAGATGATAATTTTGTTTTGGCACACAAGGAAGAAATATTAAAAAAAATTAATAATTTAGAAAATTTTAAGTTAATATTTTCTGCACACGGTTTGCCAGAAAAAAATATAAAAAAAGGTGATCCCTATCAATGGCAAGTAGAGCAATCAGTTAATAAAATTGTTAAATCTATAAATATTAAAAATTTAGATTGGATATTAAGTTATCAAAGTCGTGTTGGACCCTTAAAATGGATTGGTCCATCAACAGAAGATATTATTGTAGAAAACTCAAGAATAGGCAAACATATTGTTTTAGTTCCTATAGCATTTGTATCCGAACACTCAGAAACGCTGGTTGAATTAGATATAGAATATAGAGAATTAGCAGATAAAAATGGATGTAAAAATTATACAAGAGTTCCGGCCCTAGGTACTAATGAAAATTATATAAAAGCCATGTCTGATTTAATTATTAAAAAACAGGATTATAATTTTAATGGAGAGCTTTTTCCTCCCAAAACAAGATGCCCAAACAAATTTGTTAAATGTCCGTGTCTAAATTATGAATAGTTATTTGATATTAAAAAGCTTACACCTAATAGCTGTTATTTCGTGGATGGCTGGCCTTTTGTATCTCCCAAGAATTTTTGTTTATCATGTGGAGAATAAAGAAAGAAAAGAAGCGACCGACATCTTTGAAGTAATGGAAAAAAAACTTTTCTATTACATAATGCGTCCAGCAATGATTTTCACTTGGATCTTTGGTCTGGCTCTGATTTATTTAAATGGGCTAGAAATATTTTCTCAATTATGGATGCAAATCAAAATAGTCTTAGTTATTTTATTATCAGCTTATAATGATTATCTTGGTCAATGCCTTTTATCTCTAAAAAATAAATCTAACAATAAATCTTCAAAATTCTTCAGATTAATTAATGAAATTCCAACGGTGGTACTTATTTTGGTAGTATTTCTTGTAATTTTTAAGCCAATCTAGGGTTGAAATAACTGCTATAGCATATATATTAATTCAATCTTTATAGTCCTAAAAAAATTTAAATCATGAACATCCAAGAGTTAAAATTAAAAACATCCGAACAACTTATTACGCAAGCCGAAGAGCTGGGCATTGAGAATGCGAGCACATTAAGAAAACAAGAAATTCTTTTTGCAATTTTAAAAAAAGTTGCAGAAAAAGAAGAAATTACTGGAGCAGGTGTTTTACAATTATTACAAGACGGATTTGGTTTTTTAAGAGCAATGGAATCAAACTATTTACCTGGACCAGATGATATTTATGTTAGCCCAAGTCAAATTAGAAAATTTGGTTTAAGAACTGGAGACACTGTTGAAGGACCAGTTAGAGCCCCCAAAGAAGGTGAAAGATATTTTGCCTTACTTCAAGTTAGTAAAATTAATTTTGAAGAACCAGAAAAAGCGAGGCACAAAATTGCATTTGATAATTTAACACCTCTTTATCCAGACCAACAAATGGTGATGGAAGTGGAGACAACTAAAATAGAAAAAAAACCAGATTTAACACCTAGATTAATCGATCTTGTAAGCCCAATTGGAAAAGGACAAAGGTCTATTATCATTTCACCACCTAAGGCTGGTAAGACAATGATATTACAAAGTATTGCAAACTCAATTGCTAAAAATTATCCAAAAAGCTATTTGATGGTTTTGTTGATCGATGAAAGACCAGAAGAAGTTACTGACATGCAAAGAACAGTAAAAGGTGAAGTTATTAGCTCTACTTTTGATGAACCAGCTCAACGCCACGTTGCTGTTGCTGAGATGGTTATTGAAAAAGCAAAAAGATTAACAGAGCATAAAAAAGATGTTGTTATATTATTAGACTCAATCACAAGACTGGGAAGAGCTTATAATGCTGTTATTCCAAGTTCTGGAAAAGTTTTAACTGGAGGTGTAGATGCGAACGCTCTTCAAAGACCCAAAAGATTTTTTGGTGCTGCAAGAAATATTGAAGAGGGTGGATCTTTAACAATCATTTCAACTGCTTTGATCGATACTGGAAGTAGAATGGATGAAGTAATTTTTGAAGAATTTAAAGGAACTGGAAATAGTGAAACTGTACTTGATAGAAAAATAGCCGATAAGAGAATTTATCCAGCAATTGATATTACTAAATCAGGAACTAGAAGAGAAGAATTATTATTTGATAAAAATGATCTTCAAAAAATGAATGTATTAAGAAGAATAATAGCACCAATGGGCACAATGGATGCTATCGAGTTTATTAATTCTAAATTAAAAGACACAAAAAATAATGCTGAATTCTTTAATTCGATGAATAAACCAGCGTAGAATTTCAATGATTTTTTATTTCATAAATTTATGGATATAAAAAACAGAGTATTAGAAATTCAAAAATTGATCAGCATTAATAAATTTTCCCAAGCTATCTTGGACTGTGAAAAACTGATTAAAAAATTCCCTGAAAATTCCTATTTTTATAATTTATGTGGTCTGGCACTACAAAAGAGTGACCAAACAAATAAATCAATAAAATATTTTAAGAAAGCTATATCTCTTGAACCAACAAATTTCGCTGCAATGAATAATCTAGCAAATTCTTATAAAGGTTTGTTTGAATACAAAAAGGCTGAAGATTTATACATAGAAATTAAAAAGAAAGACCCAACAAATATTAAAGTTTTGAATAATTATGCAAATTTAAAAAAAGAATTTAATAAATATCATGATGCAATAAATCTTTTGTTAGATGCAATAAAAGTAAATGCGAAGGATGTAAATGTATTATCTAATATTGCTGCCTGTTTTCAAAGCATTGGCGATATGAATAGAGCCAAAGAATATGCTTTAAAAGTGTTAGATTTAGAGCCTAACAACACACACATCCATAAATTTATTAGTGACATGTTAAATTATAGAAAAGATATAAATCATCTGAATACTATGAGGGAATTATTACATAACAGTAGTTTTAAAAATTTTGCATCAAAAGAAAAAGCAGATTTATATTTTGCGTTAGGAAAAGCACATGAGGATATCGGAGACTTTGAAAACTCGTACTATTTTTTGAATAAAGCAAATTTAAATATGAAAGAAAATAAAAATTATAATTTTTTTCACATTCAAAAATTATTTAATAATATTTTTAAACTTTTTAATAGCTTAGACGATAAAATTTTAAAAAAGAAACAATCTAAAAAACGTGTAATTTTTATTTGTGGTATGCCAAGATCAGGAACTACATTAGTTGAGCAAATAATAGCTTCTCATAGCAAAGTAAGTGGTGCAGGTGAACTTCAATATTTGGAAAAAGTAATTAATGAAAATTTTTTAGAGGATGCAAAGTTTAATAAACAAAAAATTATTGAGGAGTTGTCAAATGAAAAAAATATTATTTTTGAGAGATATTTTGAACTTTTAAATTTTCATAACTTTGATACAGATATTGTTACTGATAAAGCACCACAAAATTTTATATGGATTGGGTTTATAAAATTTTTCTTTCCTAATAGTAAAATTATTCATTGTTCACGGAATCCTAAGGATAATTGTTTATCAATATTTAAAAATCAGTTTTCATCTAACACTATGTCTTGGTCGTACGATCACACTTTAGTTGCAAAATATTATAATCTATATTTGGAAATGATGAATTTTTGGAAATTAAAATATAACGATTTTATTTTTGATGCAAATTATGAAAAAATTGTAACCTCTCCAGAATCAGAAGTTAAGAAGATGCTTTTATTTTGTGATTTAAATTGGGAGTCAGAGTGTTTAAATTTCTACCAAAATAAAAAAACCCCTGTTCAAACTGCTAGTGTTTCTCAAGCAAGTAAACCAATTTATAAATCTTCAATAAATACAAGTAGTGGATTTTCCAAATATTTATCAGAAATGTTTGAGATTCTTGATACCAAGTCATAAAAAACAAAGTATAATTGGTGGATGACCATTTATGCTTTATCCAGTGGACCAGGAATTTCCGGTATTGCCATAATAAGAATATCAGGATCTGAAACATCAAAAGCAATCAAATTATTGACTGGTAAAAGTGTTCCAAAACCAAGGGTAGCAACTCTCAGAAAAATTAATAAAATCAGCACTTCCGAGCTTATTGATGAGGGTATAATATTATGGTTTCCTGGCCCTGAGAGCTACACAGGTGAAGATATGGCCGAAATACAGGTACATGGAAGCAAAGCTGTAATTGATACTTTACATAGCTCTATCTCAGAAATCGAAAATTGTCGTTTAGCAGAACCTGGCGAGTTTACAAAACTTGCGTTTCAAAATGGAAAAATAAATTTACTTAAAGCTGAGAGCATTGCTGATTTAATTTCGTCCGAAACTGAAATTCAAAGACAGCAAGCGATTAAAATTATGAATGGAAAATCTGCTGATCAATTTAATTTTCTAAGAGAAAAACTTTTAAAAATATTATCTTACGTTGAAGCAAAAATAGATTTTCCAGATGAAGATTTACCAAATGATATTTTGAAAGAAATTAAAAAAAATTCAGATGAAATTTTAATAAATATCGAAAAGATTTTAGATGATCAAAAAGTTGGAGAAAGAATTAGAGAAGGTTTTAAAATTGCAATTCTTGGACCTACCAATGCAGGTAAGTCTAGTCTTCTTAATTATCTGTCTAATAGAGATGTCGCAATAGTTTCAGAGATTGCAGGAACAACAAGAGATGTAATAGAAACGCATCTTAACATAGATGGTTATCCAGTAATTGTTTCTGACACTGCCGGTATAAGAGAGTCTAAAAACGAAATTGAAAAGAAAGGTATTAAATTATCTTTAAATAGAGCAGAAGAAGCTGATTTAAAGTTGGTAGTTGTTGATGCAAAAAACCTTGATTTTAATGATGTTTTGAAGGGTTTATTAGATGAAAATGCAATCTTAGTAATAAATAAATCAGATCTTTTAAAGGTAAATATTGATCCAGAGATCAAAAAATTAAATCATGTATTAATTTCAATTAAGGAAAATTTAAACATTGATGAATTAATTTTAAAAATAAAAAATAATCTAAAAAATAAATTTATAACAAGTGATGATATTTTAATTACCAGAGAACGACATAGACAACATCTTGAACAATGCTTAGAGCATCTTAATAATTTTAATAAAAAAAATGAAGTTGAAGATTTTGATAAAGCCGCAGAAGATTTAAGATTAGCTACCAGGCATCTTGGTATGATTGTTGGAAAAGTCGATGTTGAAGAGATATTAGGTAGTATTTTTAACGATTTCTGTATAGGCAAATAACACCCTATTTTCCTAATTTTTTAACCTTTTTTTACTTCAAAACGCTGATAATTATAGCTTATTTAGGCAAAACTATACGCGCCTTGTAAATTTAATAATCAGTTATAAATTTAGCTTATGAAAAATGATTTATCATTCGATGTTGTAGTAATAGGTGGTGGCCATGCAGGTTGTGAAGCAGCTGCAGCCTCTGCACGACTAGGAGTTAACACTGCATTGTTTACTCACAAGATAGAAACAATTGGAGAGATGTCATGTAACCCAGCAATAGGAGGTTTGGGTAAAGGTCATTTGGTAAGAGAAATAGATGCTCTTGATGGTGTTATGGGCGAGGTTGCAGATAAATCTGGTATACAATTTAGATTATTAAACAGAAGTAGAGGCCCAGCTGTAAGAGGACCAAGAACTCAATCCGATAGATCATTATATCGTAAATATATGCAAGAAAAACTTTTAAACTATTGTAATTTAAGCATTTTTTCTGATCCTGTAATAAAGTTTATTTTTGATAAAAATACAATAACTGGCTTTTTAACTAAAGAAGGTAAAAAAGTTTTATGTTCTAAGCTAATACTAACAACGGGCACTTTTTTAAATGGTTTGATACATATAGGCGATGAAAGAACACCTGCTGGAAGGTATGATGAAAAACCTTCAACGGGATTAAGTGAACAATTAGAAAAATATAATTTTAAAATAGGAAGATTAAAAACAGGAACCCCTCCCCGACTTGACTCAAGAACAATTAATTATGAAAATTTAGAAGAACAGTTTGCAGATGATGATCCTTACTTTTTTTCTTTCTTAACTAAAAAAAATATTAACAAACAAGTTTCATGTCGTATGACTTATACTAACGATAAGGTTCATAAAATTATTGAAAAAAATTTATCTAAGAGTGCTATGTATTCTGGTAACATACAAGGTGTTGGACCTAGATACTGCCCATCTATCGAAGACAAGATAGTAAAATTTGCTGACAAGGGTCGGCACCAAATATTTTTAGAGCCTGAAGGGCTAAATGACCATACAATTTACCCAAATGGCATCTCAACATCTCTCCCAGCTGATGTTCAACAAGAAATATGTAACAATATCAATGGTTTAGAAAATGTTTCTATTATTAGACCGGGATATGCTATAGAATATGACTATGTAGATCCGAGAGAACTGTTTTTAACTCTTGAGACCAAGAAGATTAGCAATCTTTATCTTGCTGGACAGATTAATGGGACAACAGGATATGAAGAAGCGGCAGCTCAGGGTCTTATAGCCGGGATAAATGCTGCTTTATCTATTAAGAAGTTAGAACCTTTTATACTTGATAGATCTGATGCTTATATAGGAGTAATGATTGATGATTTAGTGACCAAAGGTGTGGCTGAACCATATCGGATGTTTACATCTAGAGCAGAATATCGATTAAGTCTTAGATCTGATAATGCGGATCAAAGATTAACTGCTAAAGGAATAGAGATAGGATTAATTGGCGATGTAAGAAAAATACTCTATTTAGATAAATTTGATAAAATTAAACAAATTAATGTAAAAATGAGTCAATCTACCATCTCACCTAATAAAGCTGATAAATTTGAAATAAAAATAGCAAAAGATGGAGTTTTAAGATCTTCTAATGAAATATTAACTCAAAAAGGAGTAGATATGAGTAAAATTAGAGAAATATGGTCTGACATACCCTTCTTTAGCAATGAAATAGATGAACAGGTTGAAATTAATGCTCATTATAGAGGTTATTTGAAAAAGCAAAAAGCTGATATTTTAGCCTTTAAAAGAGATGAAAACCTTATAATACCAGATAAGATCAATTATGATGGCCTTTCAGGATTGTCAAATGAGGTAAAAGCTAAATTTAAGGAAATAAAACCAAAAACAATGGGTCAAGCACTGAGAATTGATGGAATTACTCCAGCTGCTGTATATATTTTGTTGTCACACGTTAAAAGAAAGTCTATTAAGCATATAGCTTAATGGACCAAGAAATTTTAAATTCATACTCAAGACTTAACGACCTAAATGTTTCACGTGAAACATTTTTAGACTTTGAAAACTATATATCCATGATTCTTGAAAAAAATAAAAAAATTAACATAATTAGTCAAAATACATCATCAAAAAAGACTATAATTGACCGACATATTATTGATTCTGCACAAATAATTGATTTTGTTAACTTTAATTGCAATACAACCACAGATTTAGGATCAGGTGGAGGTATGCCAGGGATTGTAGTGGCAATTATACTCAAAAACATGAAAAAAAATATAAATGTGCATCTTTATGAAAAAAGCTACCATAAGAGCTGTTTTTTAAGAGAAGTTTCAGAAAAACTAAATTTAAATACAAAAGTTTTTCAAAAAAATATTTTTGAAATAAAAAATTTAGAAACAGGTACGATTATGTCGAGAGCATTCAAGCCAATGCCGGTAGTTTTAGATTTAGTTTATAAAAATTTTTCAAAATATAAAAATTTAATTTTCTTCATGGGGAAAAATGGAAAAAAAATATTTGAAAAAACTAAAATTGATTGGGATTTAGAGTACATAGAAAAAAAAAGTTTAACAAACGAAGATTCATTTTTATTAAACATAAAAAAAATTAGTAAGAAAAATTAAATGCAAATTATTTCAGTAATAAATCAAAAGGGTGGGGTAGGAAAAACGACAACTGTTATAAATTTAGCAGCTGGATTAACACAACTTAATAAAAAAATTTTAGTGATTGATTTAGATCCTCAAGGAAATGCAACAACAGGTCTGGGATTATCTAATATAGATAACTCAAGTGAAACAATTTATGGTGTATTGAATGGAACTAGAGAGATCAACGAGGTAATTAATAAAACGCAGTTTAAAAATTTAGATATCATTACCTCTAATGTAGATCTTTCGGGACTTGAGGTTGAAACGGCTGACGACAGTAATAGGGCCTTTATATTAAAGGCAAAATTAAGCGCGTATTTAAACAATTCTAGAGGGTTGTATGATTATGTTTTGATTGATTGCCCACCTTCCTTAAGTCTACTTACAGTTATGGCACTGGTATGTTCCAACTCACTATTGGTTCCTTTGCAAACAGAATTCTTTGCTCTTGAGGGTTTAACCCAGTTAATGAAAACAATTGAGAGGATAAAAGTAAGTTTAAATCCTGATTTAAAAATCCGAGGGATCCTTTTGACCATGTATGATAAAAGAAATAAGCTTTCTTCACAAGTCGAAAAGGAAGCTAGAGACTATTTTAATGAAAAAGTTTATTCAACAGTAATACCAAGAAATGTAAGATTATCAGAAGCACCCTCACATGGAATGCCAGTTTTAATATATGACAAATCTTGTCCTGGTAGTAAATCCTATTTTAATTTTACAGATGAATTTATAAATCAAGAGTCAACAATCGGGAGTGCTGCTTAATGGATAAAATTAAAAAAGGTCTTGGAAGAGGTTTGTCATCACTAATTGGTGAAACAAAAGTGGAGGTTCAAAAAAATCAATTACCAGTAACTGACTTAATACCAAACAAATACCAACCCAGAAAAAATTTTGATGAGGAGAACTTAGAGGATTTAACAAATTCTATAAAAGAAAGAGGAATAATACAGCCGATTATAGTTAGAAAATTAAATAACGAAAATTCAAAATTTGAAATAATTGCAGGTGAGAGAAGGTGGTTAGCAGCACAAAAAGCAGGTATGCATAATGTCCCTGTGGTAATCACAGAAGCAGATGATTTAAAATCTTTAGAATTTGCGATAGTCGAAAATGTTCAAAGACATGATTTAAACCCTTCTGAAGAAGCTCAAGGTTATAAACGCTTAATAGATGAATTTTCTTATGATCAAGAAAAGGTTTCAAAATTTATAGGTAAAAGCAGAAGCTACATAACGAACTCTTTGAGAATATTAACTTTACCAGACGAAGTTATAAAACTAATCGAATCTAAAAAGCTGTCGACTGGACATGCTAAGATTTTAGTAGGTCTGGATAATGCAAGTTTTGTAGCTAGTAAAATTATAGAAAATAAACTTTCAGTAAGACAAGCAGAAAATTTTGTTAAATTGTTTAAAAAGAAAAGACAAAAGTCAAAGATTATAAAAGATACTAATATTATAGCTCTTGAACTTTCAGTATCAAATAAAGTAGGATTAAATGTGGAAATAAAAAATAATAAGAGAAATAAAGGAAAAATTTCGTTTGAATATAAAGACCTTGATCAGTTAACTAAAATAATAGATATAATTAAATCTAACTATTAGTTTCAGCAGAAGATTGACTTAAAATAAAATCTGTAACCAAATTAATTGAATTATTTATATTTTTTTTAATTTGTAATTCAGTTTCACTTAGCGCGTAGATTAGTTTTTTAATTTTCTTTGGTTTCCATTTATAAATTTGTTGTTTGGTTATTTCCTTTTCTTTCCAAAAAATAGGTGGTCTTGCAGATGAGATTGTTAAATCTATATTTGCATTAGTTTCAAATGTTGTTGATAAAGCCAGTAATTTTTTTGCTTTAATCAAAAAAGATCTAGTAATCATGATGCAGTCTTCATTGCTAAAATTATTTTCATTTAAAATGTTTATTATTTTTTTTTTGTTCTTAGCAAGGCAACTATCAATAAGCTCAGATATACCATGGTTTTCTCTTAAATTGATTAGTTTTGCTATATTTTCAGTGTTAATCTTTTTTCCATTTTTACTAAAATATTCGATTTTTTGAAGTTCATTGATAAGAGCTTCTCTGTCACTGCTACATTTATTTACAATCAAGTTTATATTAGAAGATGAAATTGAAATTTTTTTATCTCTTAAAAAATTATATGCTAATTTAGATAATGTTTGATCATTATCTGGATAAAAGGGAACACAAACTAATTTTTTGTCTTTTTCAAAAAAAGATCTTAACTGTGATTTTTTTTCTAAACTATCAGAATTTAAAATAATTGTGATCTCTTCAATATTTTTTGAATTCAAAATTTCAATTAATTTTAAAATTTTATCACTAGCTCTTTTAATTATAATAAATTTTTGCTGTTCAAAAAGAGATTTGGATAAAATACTTTCAATAAAATTATTTTCATTGTCTAAAATTTCTTTTTCATCATAGCTAGAAATACTACTTTTATCTTTAACCAAAACATCAAGAGCTTCATTTTTTAATCCCTCATTTTTTCCATAAAATAATATTAAATGATTAATATTTTGATTTATTTTATTAATTTCATAAGATTTTAAAATCATTAATTAGTAACTAATTCTAATATAAGTTTGCTGGATATAGAGGAAGCAAAGCTTTGTTTAATTGTTCTTTCATATCTTGCTTCTTCAAATTTATCATTCATACTATCCATAATCTTTTTTTCTGTAATTTTAACATCTTTATTTATTGGTTTGATTAAAAATGTTACCTCAGCTTCAAGCTGGTAGTTAGTTACTTCACCAGTATTATCTTTGCTTAATATAATTTTTTTATACTCACTTATTACTTCAATAAAAATTTTATTATCAACATTTTTTTTATCTTTATATTGATATAAATTTGTTTTTAAAAAATTATTTAGCTCCCTGTCACCTGTATAATTGATTTCTTCGATTGAAAAATTTACATTAGTATTTTTAAGATAGATTGGCGTATAACCACAACTGTTTAAAATAAATATTAAAGATATAATTATTATGTTTTTTTTTATCATTTTAATAAGTTATTATATTGATTAGTTTGTTTGGAATAAATATTTTTTTTTGAATTTTTTTGTTATCCAAATATTGATTTAATTTTTTATCCTTTTCTATTTCATCTAGTAAAGAATCTTCATTTATGTCTTTTTTAGTCTCAATGACCTTTCTAGTTTTGCCATTAAATTGAATAACAAATTTAATTTTATTTTCTAATAAAAATTTATCATTTACTGTGGGCCATAATATTTTATCTTTAATATTTATCATTTCCATACATTCACTAGAAAAGTGGGGTATTACAGGGCTAATAACTATTAAAATTTTTTTATAATTTTCAATTAATTTTTCTTTTTCGATCTTATTTAAAATTATCTTGTTAAGTGAAGAATAAGTCTCATGAAAATTAGCAATTATTTTATTATAAGAAAAATTCTCAATATTATTGGTAACTTCTTTAATAAATTTATTAGTTATTTTCTCTAAATCATTTTTGGGGTTATGTGGATGATTAGCCTTTATCTCTTGAATTATTTTTTGATTTAAAACCCATAATTTTTGAATAAATTTATATGCTGATTTTATGCCTTCATCTGACCACTGGACGTCTTTCTCAGGTGGGCTATCAGATAAAATAAATAATCTAACAGAATCAGCTCCATAATCTTTTATAATTTTTTCAGGATCTATAGTATTTTTTTTTGATTTTGACATCGATTCTGAAGGACCAACTTTCACAAGTTCCTCGGTGCTCCTTAAAATTTTTTCCCCATCTCTAGTGTCTAGTTCGTCTGGACTGACCCAATTATTATTCTTATCCTTATAAGTTTCGTGGCAAACCATACCTTGAGTGAATAAACCACTAAAAGGTTCTTCAATTTCAAAAGAATTATTTTTATATGATAGTGCTTGCATAAAAAATCTTGAGTATAAAAGATGGAGAATAGCGTGTTCTACTCCTCCAATATATTGGTCCACAGGCATCCAATATTTTACTTCATCAGAATTAAATCCATAATCACTGTTATGGGGTGAACAAAACCTTAAAAAATACCAAGAAGAATCAACAAATGTATCTAGTGTATCTGTTTCTCTAACACATTTTTTTCCATTAATAACAATATTTTTCCATTCGGATATTTCATCCAAAGGATTTCCTGTGGAATTAAATTGTTCTATCTTTGGTAGCTGTACTGGAAGCATATCCAAGGGAATTTTAACAGGATTATTGTCCTCATCATATGCGATTGGAATAGGACATCCCCAATATCTTTGACGAGATATACCCCAATCTTTTAATCTATAATTAGTTTTTTTTTGACCTATATTATTTTCTTCTAAGTAACTAATTGTTTTAGGAATTGACTCATCTGGAACTCTTAGATTATCTAAGAATTTTGAATTAAACAAATAGCCAGGTTCTGTAAAAGCTTTATCATCAATTAAAAGTTTTTTATCTTTTTTAGGTGTAATAACTGGCGTGACTTTCAAATTATATTTTTTTGCAAAATCTAAATCTCTTTGATCATGCGCCGGACAACCAAATACCGCACCTAATCCATAATCCATCAAAACAAAATTAGCAAAATAAACGGGTACTTTGATATTTTCATCTAAGGGATTGACTGCTAATAAATCAGTTTTGTAACCAAGTTTATCTGCCGCTGCAATAGACTCTTCTGTTGTACCTGTTTTAGAACATTCGTTTTTAAACTGAATAAATTCTGGATCGTTTTCATAAAATTTTGAAATTGGATGATCTACTGAAACTGCTAAAAAAGACATACCAAATAAGGTATCTGGCCTAGTGGTATAACATTTTATTTCATCGATCTCTTTTTTTGATTTAATTTTGAATTTTATTTCACAGCCATAAGATTTTCCAATCCAATTTTTTTGCATCACTTTTACTTTATTGGGCCAATTCTCTAGAGAATCTAGACTGTCCAGAAGTTCTTTAGTAAATTTTGTAATTTTAAAAAACCATTGATTAAGTTTTTTTCTTTCCACAGTCGCCCCTGATCGCCATCCTTTACCATCTATAACCTGTTCGTTAGCTAAAACTGTGTTGTCTACAGGGTCCCAATTTACATAACTTTCTTTTCTATAAACAAGTCCCTTGTCATAAAGTTCTAAAAAAAATTTTTGCTGATGTTTATAATAATCAGGTGAACAAGTAGAAATTTCTTTATCCCAATCTATTGATAGACCAAGTTTTTTTAGTTGACCTTTCATTACTGAAATATTTTTTTCAGTCCATGTCTTTGGGTCCAATTTGTTTTGTCTTGCAGCATTTTCAGCTGGCATACCAAAAGAGTCCCATCCCATTGGATGAAGCACATTATAATCTTGTAAAGTTTTATATCTTGCTAATACATCACCAATTGCGTAGTTTCTAACATGGCCCATATGAATTTTTCCAGATGGATATGGAAACATTTCAAGGCAATAAAATTTTTTTTTATTTTTATCTACAATGGTAGAAAATGTTTTTTCATTCTCCCAAGTTTTTTGCCACTTTTGCTCAACTTGTTTAAAATTATATCTTTCCACAAATATTAATTTAGTGATTTATTTTCTCTTTAGACCTTTATAGGGTTTAAAGTCTTTATTTTCTTTTTGAGTTTGGTAAATTTTAGCAGTTTTTAAAATTTTCTTTTTAAGTTCTAATTTAAGACTGTCGAAGCCTTCTGAGATTTTACAATTAAAATTATTTTCACAAATTTTTTTAAAAATCTTTATATCCAAAGCGTCACTTCTTATTTCATTTGTTAAAAATCTTATTGAAATTTTGATGTTCTCATTTGAATTTTGATCATTGCTGTACCAATCTGTTATAATTACTCCACCACTGTAATTTACAGATGTTAATGGCATAAAATCAATTGCATCCAGTGAAGCTCTCCATAGCTCATTTGAGCTAGCAAATTCATAAGTTGTAGATTTACCACCAAAAGTTTCGCTTAACCGAAAACCTCTACCTTCTTCCATATTTTTTTTAACTCTTAATTCAGGATTAGGAGGAAATTTTCTCGCATCAGCACCTGTTCCACAAGAGCTAAGTAAAAGAGGTAAAAAAGTAATAAAAACTATTAATTTTAGAATATTTTTTGAAAACATTGTAAAAAGCTAAATATTGTTAAATTTAATCCTGGTATATTGCAAAAATGTTAAAAAATACAGTAAATTAGGGAAAAAATTGAGTGATAAATTTGCAACACTAATTAATTAAATTAGTAAAAATAAGAAAAATAGAAAATAATTTCAGCCAATTAAAGTAAAAAACTAATGTTTATTATTAATAATAACAATTTACTAAAGGAGTAATTAATATGAACAATTTAAAAAAAGTAGGGTTAACTGCATTAGCAGGTGCTCTTGTATCTGTTTCAGCTAACGCTGCAGATCTTTCTGTAACTGGTGGAGTTTCATTAAACTTTTCTGGTGAAGAAAAACAAACAACTGGTAACGGTTGGTCTATGAACGATGGTATTACATTCAAAGCAACTGGAGAATTAGACAATGGTTGGAATGTAACTGCTACTCAAATAATCGATTCAAGTGATCAAACTCTTGGTGCAGTTATGGATACTAGAATCCTAGCGATCGATATGGGTGATTCTGGAACATTAACTTTCTCAGGTACTGGTGGAAGTTCTGTACTAGCTGCAATCGATGACGTAACACCTACTGCTGGTGAAGAGTCATGGGATGATGTTACAGGTGCGAGTGCGATTCCTGGAGGAACTGGTGGAGACGATATGTTCCACTACAGTAACTCATCTTTAATGGATGGTGTAACTGTTTCAGCATCTTACACTCCGTCTGATGGAACTAATCAAGTTGAAAGTTCAAATGACTACGGTATCAAATATACAGGTATTGATGGTTTAACTGTAGGTTTAGCTGCTGGAACTGATGATACAGATCCAACTGCAACTTTATCCATAACTAACTCGTATGTTACATACGCAATGGATGCGTTCACAGTAGGTTACCAAGCATCTGAAAGTGATTCAGAAACAGCTAATGCTGATAAAGACTTTACAGCAATTGGTGTATCTTACGCAGTAAGCGAAGAAATGTCAGTGTCTTTAAATAGCTCAACTGTTGATTATGAAAACGCTACGTTATCAGATCAAGAAGCTATGGGTATTTCAGTATCTTACGTAATGGGATCTATGACACTTAAAGCTAACCACAACACTGTAGACAACATCGCTGGTGCTGCTACAGATGATAGATCTGGTTATGGTCTAGGTTTAACATTTGCATTCTAATTTAATTTAGATACAAACTATATTAAAAGGGCCCCTTTTTAGGGGCCTTTTTTTTATTCAAAATAAGATATTCCAGCAAAGTCAGAATGTTCTAAGAGAGAGAGTTTTTTTTTATTTTTCTTTGAAATTCCACCGAGGATAACAATATCTCTTTTGGTAAGTTTAGAAAGTAACTTAAATTTATTTATTCCTAAAAAGTTTTTATTTTTTTTAAACAAAGAGGATAAAAAAATTTTTGTCACATTTTGACTTTCTTTTATTTTAACTTCTTTAAGATTGTGAGCTGATCCAACAATCTCAAAGTTCTTTTTATAAGAATATGCTAAATGTTTTAAGCTTTTATTAAAAGCTGGAATATAAGCGCCATCTAAATCTAGCTTAATAGCCAATTTAATATTATTTGATAAATAAAATTTAATTGATTTTTTTTCACAATATTTTTTAATTTTTAAAAGAAACGTTTCATCAAACGATTTTGTTGAATAGTTTCTGTAAATTATTGTTGTTTGTTTATCTTGTTTATCGATATTATTTGTGTCAAATTTATTAATAAAGTAATATTTTCTCATCATATTTATATGCATAATACTGTTAAAAATTTATTAGACATCGAAAATAATACTAAAATTTATCTTAATAAATTAAATATTAATAATAATCCTAAAATTATTGCAGTATCAAAGACTTTTAAAATTGATAAAATTTTACCCCTTATAGAGTATGGCCACATAGATTATGGTGAAAATAAAGTCCAGGAAGCAGTTGAAAAGTGGACAGATATTAAAGAAATAAATTCCAAGGTAAAATTGCATATGATTGGAAAACTACAAACCAATAAAGTAAAATTTGCAGTTCAAATATTTGATTATATTCATTCAGTAGATAGTGAAAAACTTGCAAAAAAAATTGCAGATGAGCAAAATAAAATAAATAAAAAAATTAAAATATTTTTGCAGGTTAATATTGGTGACGAGGATCAAAAATCAGGGGTTAGTAAAAATGATGTGAATCGATTAGCCTCTTACTGCAAAAAAATTGATTTGGATTTAATTGGTTTGATGTGTATTCCTCCAGCAGATATTAATCCAGAAAGTTATTTTAAAGAGATGAATAAATTAAATAAAACTTTAGATCTTACTGAATTAAGTATGGGAATGTCCTCAGATTTTCTTATAGCTGCAAAATGCTTCTCAACATATGTAAGAGTGGGTTCTAGTATTTTTGGTAAAAGGCTCTAAAAAATTTTAATTTTTGAATTTTTTTTAATTAATTTAAGCATGATTAAAAAATCTTTTTCTTTTAAGGCAACACATCCAGCTGTGGGTTTATAATCTTTGGTTAGATGAATAAAAACACAACTACCTTGACCAATAATAGGTTTTTTGAAGTTGTACTTAATTGGAATTAACAAGTCATATTTATAATCTTTTCTTTTTAATTTTTCATGTTTTATTTTTTTTCCTATTTTAATAAGTTTATTATATTTTTTTTGAAAACGTATATCATCGCACCATCCCATATCTTTTGTAATTTTGATGCATTTTAATAAGGTTGATGGTTTTTTTTTACGATCTTTCCTGAAATAAAGATTTTCAATTCCAAAGATTCCTTTAGGTGTTTTTTTATCCCCCTCTTTCTTATTCTTTATTGATCCCTTTTTGCCAATAGAGCACCTAAATTTAAATTCATCTATTTGAAGAGTGTGTTTATTTTTTACAAAAATTGTCATATTCTCTTTTTGTTAGCATGCAGAATTTAATAATTTATAAGTTTACACAATTGTATCATATTCTTGAAGAACTTAGTTTAGATTTAAATTTTAAGATTACTTTTGCAGATAGTGAAAATTCTTTAAATGATATAATAAAAAATCAAAATAATTATTTAATTATATCAAATAAAAAATATTCAGATATCGGTAATGAATTTGTTTTAGAAAACACTCCAATTAAAATCTTCAAATTAGTAGAAAAAATAAATATTGAATTTTTAAAACTACAATTTAACAGCCAATCTCATGTGAAAGTTAACAAGTATACTATAGATCTAAATTCAAGAGAGATGCTAATAAATGATATGAAACTTAAATTGACTGAAAAGGAAATTAATACAATTATTTATTTGTCCAAATCAAACAAACCAATTAATATTGATGAACTATTAGAAAAGGTATGGAGCTATCAATCTAATATAGAAACCCATACTGTTGAGACGCATATTTATCGATTAAGAAAAAAAATTTTAAATACTTTTAATGATAATGAATTTATTATTAGTAAAAAAAATGGTTATCAAATCAAATAAGAAAAATCTCATAGCCAAGGATCTATTTACAAAAAAATATAAACAAAAAATAGTTAAACCTAAAAAAGGTAAAGGAAGTTTTAAAAGAAAGAAAAGCTAAACCTAAAGTCTAGCTCCAATTTGTTGTATTACGCTTGATGACATTTCAGTACCTTTTTCTAGACACTCTTTTGTTGATAATTTATTAATATATCCATGTAAAAATCCAGCAGCGAAGAGGTCACCAGCACCTGTAAGGTCTACAATTTTTAGATTTTTTTGTATATCACTTTCAAAAACTTCTTCTCCGTTAATTGCAACTGCACCTTTTTCACCTCTAGTTACAACCACTAACTTATTTAGTTGTTTCGAAAAGTTTATAACTTCACTAAAATTTTTTGCTTTAATTAATGAAGTCATTTCTTGTTCATTGGCAAAAGTTATATCAAGTTTGTTTTTTACTAAATTTAAAAAATTAGATTTATGTCTATCTACACAAAACAGATCAGATAGAGACATAGCTACTTTATTTGCATTATTAATAGCTTTATCAAATGCTTTTTTGGGCTCTCCCTCATCCCATAAGTAACCTTCTAAAAATATAATTTCACTTTTTTTAATAGTTTCAGAACTAACATCATTTTCATTAATTTTTCCTGCTGTTCCTAGGAATGTACACATTGTCCTTTCAGAGTCTGGAGTGACCAATATCAAACAAGTACCTGTTGGCAATTCTTCTATCTTTTTTGAGTAAAAATATTCTACGTTTTCATTCTTTAAACCTTCTTCGTATTTATTTCCAAAGTCATCCGCAGAAACTTTTCCAATAAAACCTACCTGGTCACCAAGTTGAGATAACCCAACTATAGAATTTGCCACAGAACCTCCAGAAACAGTTTTTTCAATTTTGAGATTTGTTAATAAATTTTTAAATTCGTTTTCATCAAAAAATAGTTTCATTGTGCTTTTTGTAAGATTATTCTGTTCAATAAAACCGTCATTTACTTTACAAATGACATCGACTATTGCATTTCCTATTCCTAAAATTTTCATATTATGCTTTTTGGTTAATAACAGGTTTTCTTCTATTTGGATAGCAAGTAGTGCATATTTTGCATGACAAACCATAACAATCTCTTGCCTTACAATATTCTCTTCCATAAAAAATTATTTGTAAATGAAGTTTAGACCAAGTTTTTTTTGGAAATATTCGTTTTAAATCTTTTTCAGTTTGAACTACATTTTTTCCATTTGTTAATCCCCATCTTTGTGCAAGTCTATGAATATGAGTATCAACAGCAAAAGCTGGATATCCAAAACCTTGGGACATTACAACACTAGCTGTTTTATGGCCTACACCAGGTAATTTTTCTAGTTCATCAAAGGATTTAGGTACTTTTCCGTTGTGTTTATCTAAAATTTGTTTTGACATTAAATAAATACTTTTAGCTTTAACTCTAAAAATTCCAATTTTTTTTATTAATTTTTCAATTTTTTTTCTTCCTAATTTTACGAAGTGTTCTGGTTTAAAATATTTTGGATATATATCTTTTGTTACATTATTAACATTTACATCAGTACATTGAGCTGAAAGAAGCACAGAAATTAATAATGTAAAAATATTTTTACTTTTAAGAGGAATTGGCGCCTTGGGATAAATTTTATTTAATGTATTAATTATAATTTTTGCTTTTTGCCTTTCATTCATTATGAAAAATTAAGTAAATCTCTCATAGAATATAATCCTGGTCTTTCTTTCATTAACCATTTAGAAGCTGTTAATGCTCCATCAGAGTAAAGTGCTCTATCAAAAGCCTCATGATTTAATGTAATTATCTCTTTTCCACTTGAGAATTTTACCTCATGTTCTCCAATAATTTCACTTTTTCTAATTGAGTTAAAATTAATTTTTTTTCCATAGGGAAAAGATTTTTTATTTAAAAATTTCTTTCCCATTAAATTATATAAATCTTTATTTTTTCCATCTGCGATTCCTTTTCCAAGCATTAAAGCTGTACCTGATGGATAGTCTTTTTTGTGTTTATGATGCACCTCAAATATTTTACTTAAATATTCGTCATTTAATGATTTTGAGGCAATTTCAGTTAAATACATCAATAAATTTACGCCTAAGCTCATATTGCCAGCCTTTAAAATGGGTATTTTTTTTGAAAACTTCTTAATTTGGTTTTCTTGATTTCTGTTAAATCCAGTTGTTCCAATAACAACCTTTTTTTTTAGTTTAGATGCTATTTTTAATATCTCTAGAGTGCAATCAGGAACAGTAAAATCAATAATTATATCTGTTTTTTTAAATGCTTTTTCAGAATTTAACTCTGGTTTTATACCATTAAATTTTTTATTTACTGATCTATTTTCTGTGAGTGAAACAAGTTTAAAATTTTTATTTTTTTTGGATGATTTGATTAGTTGTTGACCCATTCTACCCATACACCCAGAAATTGATAAATTAATTTTTTTCATTTCACTAAATATTAACCTTTTTTAAAAGATTAGTCTTTTAATTTTTCCAAAAGTCCTTTGCTTTTTGAAAAAATTTTTTAATACTTGGATTTGATTTATCGTTTTCAATTTCTCTAAATTGTTCAAGTAATTCTTTTTGTTTTTTATTTAGGTATACGGGCACTTCTGTTTTTACCTGAACATATAAGTCACCAAAATCACCTCTTCTCATATAGGGCATTCCTTTACCCTTTAATCTGAATTGTTTACCATTTTGAGTTCCATCAGGAATTTTTATTTTAGCTTTACCTCCATCAATAGTTGGAATTTCAATGGTAGTTCCTAAAGCAGCATCCGCAAGAGAAATTGGAAATTCAAAAAATAAATTTTCATCTGATCTTTTAAATAAGTCATGAGTGTGAACATTTATAAACAAATATAGATCACCTGTTGCTCCACCTCTACTTCCAGCCTCACCTTTTCCAGCTAATCTTATTCTTGTACCATCATCAACACCTTTAGGAATTGTAACTGATATTTTTTTAGAGGCTTGTTTTTTTCCTTGACCATTACAGTCGTTACAAGGATTAGTGATTTCTTCACCATTACCATTACACTGGGGACATGTTTGTTGAACGGTGAAAAAACCTTGATTAGATCTTATTTTACCGTTTCCTCCACAATAAGTGCATCTATCTGGAGAATGACCAGGTTTTGAGCCATTTCCTTTACAAGTATTGCATTTTTCAGTAGTTGAAAATTTTATATCTTGTTTTTTGCCTTGGTAAGCTTCTTCAAGTGAAATTGATAGATCGTATCTTAGATCTGACCCTCTATTGTTGGAGCTTCTATTTCTTGATCTTCCGCCACCACCACCAAAATCTCCAAAAAAATCTTCAAAAATATCTGAAAAATCTGCACCACCGAAACCACCAAATCCACCACTTTGTCTTCCACCACCATTTTCAAAGGCTGCATGACCAAAGTTATCATAATTTTGTTTTTTTTCTTTATCTGAAAGAATGCCATATGCTTCACTGGCTTCTTTAAACTTATCCTCTGCTGCTTTATCGCCAGGATTTTTATCAGGATGGTATTTTACAGCAAGTTTTCTGTAAGCTGATTTTAGTTCATCAGGAGATGCACTTTTTCCAACACCTAAAACTTCATAGAAATCTCTTTTAGCCATAAATTACTTTGAGATAATGGTCGTTGATAGTCTTAAGCGCTTTTTTCTTTATCTTCTTCTTTACCTTCTTCTTTACCTTCTTCTTTTACTTCCTCAAAATCTGCATCAACTACGTTATCGTCTTTTTTTC
>Ga0257121_1000250_pt1 | contig 47812 bp, 44 predicted proteins | sample SI106_100metaG_FD_190180 | JGI IMG/M metagenome (GOLD analysis project Ga0257121, IMG submission 190180) | Marine microbial communities from Saanich Inlet, British Columbia, Canada - SI106_100 | ecosystem: Environmental > Aquatic > Marine > Inlet | place: Canada: British Columbia | collected...
TCAAAAGCTGTTAATCTAGAACCCTGTTGAATTGGTCTTGTTTCAGTAGCAATTACTTTAACATTTTTTCCACTTTCTCTAGTTGCACGAATAACACCTAACGCAGTTCCATATGCTACAGTAGCTAAAGCACCTGCATTACAATGTGTCATTATTGTATCATTATTATCAAAAAGAACAGCACCATTTTTTCCCATGGTTTTATTAATTTCAACATCCTCATCAGCCATTTTTTTAGCAGTAGAAATTACTAATTCTCTTATTTGTTCTGTAGTTTCTCCAGTTTTTGCAATATTCATAATTTTTTCCAATCCCCAACCCAAATTTACTGCAGTTGGTCTTGTTGCAAATAAAATTTTTCTTGCTTCTTCCAAATCTAAAAGTAATTCTTCTTTAGTTATTGCTTTACTTTGTAAAGCAGCTAATCCCAATCCAAATGCACCAGATACACCAATTGCAGGGGCACCTCTAACAATCAAAGTTTTGATAGCATTTGCTACTTGGTTAAAATCATCATATTCCACAAATACAAGTTCATTAGGTAATTTGGTTTGTTCAATCATTATCACTTTATTATCTTTCCACTCTACTGTACGTAAACCAGTTATATTTTGCATATAATAATAAAAAATTTAGGTTTTTAAAAACCAATAGATACACTATGATAGTGTAGATAGATATTTTATTGTAGATATTAGATTACAATTATTGGATATTTCTAATTTAGAAAAATATGATTGTCAAGGAATGTATAAAATATATGACTGTTGGCCAGATATTGCAAATAATAGTTACCACTTAAATCATAAAAAAATTGAGAAATATGATATCGAACATATTGTTTTTTGTGGAATGGGAGGTTCTGGTGCAATTGGAGATATATTTGAATCAATTTTTTCAAAAACAAAAATTCATGTTTCAATTGTTAAGGGATATTTATTACCAAAAACAGTAAATTCAAAAACATTAGTGGTTGCAACAAGTATTTCAGGTAATACCATAGAAACTTTAACTGCATTAGATTCAGCTAGAAAAATTAATTGTAAGATTATTGCATTATCATCTGGAGGAAAAATGGAAGAATTATGTATTAAATATAATTTAGATTATAGAAAAATTCCACAAATTCATTCTCCAAGAGCATCTTTCACAAAATTCCTATATTCTCTTTTAAATATTTTAGGTGATTTAATACCAATTACAAAAAATGATGTTGATGAATCAATTTTTGAATTAAAAAAATTACAAAAAAAAATATCTTCATCAAATTTATCAAAATTAAATCCATCTTTAGAATTAGCAAATTGGTTAGAAGGAATTCCACTAATTTATTATCCTTCGGGATTAAATTCGACTGCAATACGATTTAAAAATTCACTTCAAGAAAATTCTAAACTACATGTCATAATAGAAGATGTAGTTGAAGCATGTCATAATGGAATAGTTTCATGGGAAAAACAATCTATTGTTAAACCAATACTTCTTCAAGGTAAAGATGATTTTGAAAAAACTAAAGAAAGATGGAAAATAATAAAAAAATATTTTAATGAAAAAAATATTGAATATAAAGAAATTTTTTCGATTGAAGGAAATATTTTGTCAAAATTAATAAATTTGGTTTATTTTTTAGATTATGTAACAATTTACTATGCTATTTTAAACCAAATAGATCCATCAACTATTGATTCAATTAAATATATAAAAAAATTATTATAAAAAATAAATTTAATTTTGGATTAAAAAATAATCTATCCATTGCATTGAAATAAAATAGATTATCAAGATCATACTTATTTTTTTATAATTTGTATACATTTTTTGAAAAATACGGATGCTTTGTAAGATATTTTCTCCTTATATTTTAATATAATATCTGTAAATTTTTTACAATATTCATTTCTAATTTCTTTTGTTTGACTGTTTAATAATAAATTTGATATAATAGAATTTTATAAAATTCTATTACCTAGAATTTAGTTACTTATATGAACGATTTAAAATGATAATTATTGAGTAAATATGAATTTTAATTCTTTATTATGTTTTTTACAGAAACCAGAAATTTACAAATTTACCATTGTTGGAATTTGTAATGGAATTTTATTGTTAATTTTAACGAGTTTGTTTACCAGCTTTCTAAATATTTTTTATCTAATTTCTGTAATAATTGGATATGAAATTTCTGTAATCGCAAGTTTTTTTATGAATGATAATTGGACATTTTCTAAAGTTAAAAAAATAAGTTCTGTATATACTAGATTTATAAAATATAATATATTTGCGTTGATGGGATTAGGAATAAATCTATTAGTTCTTTTTCTTTTAACACATTATTTGGAAATACATTATATCCTAAGTGAGGGTATTGCAATTTTAGTTTCTTTTGGTTTTAATTATTCTGCAAGTAAAAAAATTTCATTTAAAAATTAAATATTTAAAATTTCATTATCGTATGGATTAAACCAAATTTATCTTTTCAGTATAAACCACAAAAATTTCATATCATAAACAAATCCTTTTAATTTTTTTGTTACTTCAAATTTTGATTCTCCAACATTACGTTTTCTAAATGTTAATGGAATTTTAGACATTCCTTAAAAAAACAATAACATACCAATTAGATGTAAGAAAAGAAATAATTTCTCAATGGAGTAGACAAAATTATAATCAAATTATATATTTTATATAAATAATTTAATTATGATTTTGAGGGTAATTTGAAGGAGTTTTCAATCTAATTAATCATAATAAACCAAAGAAATTTCAAACCCCATTGAATTCCACGAAAAAATTCATCAGATCTAAGTTTTGATTTACCTTTCCGTTTGTTAAAAGTTATTGGAACTTCAATAAATCTAAAATTCCTTTCTATTGCTAACATGGTCATATGAATTTGAATTGCATCAGATGCAATAGGATGTTCTGAATCATTTTTAGATAAATAAGGAATAATATCTTCAAGACAATTTCGTCTTATCAATCTCATCCCACAGCCAACATCAGTCAAATTAGCTGCTCCAAGATATTTTAAACTAAAATATTTGATTTGAATTAATTTTGCCAAAAAAATATTTCCCCAAATATGCATAATAGAATTCTGATTACCTTCTTCAGATAAAACTTGAGTGTACCTTGAACCTAAAACCATATCGGCGTTAACTAAATAAGATGAGATTTTTTCAACATCATATCCATTATAGGTTCCATCAGATTCAGTAAACAAAATAGCATTAGCATCAGTTTTTAAAGATTCTTTAAAACCCAAAAGTACTGAATGAGCATATCCTTTATTCTCATTTTTTTCAATCACAACAGCACCTAATTTTTTTGAAATAGATACCGTATCATCTGAACTGTGGTTATCTATAACTATAATATTCTTAACAAATTTTTGTTTTTGAAAATCACGAATTACTTCTTCAATTGAATTTTCTTCATTGTATGCTGGAATAACCACGCATATTCTTAATTCATCTAATGGTCTATATGTTAAATAATGAAGTTCAGCGTCAGTTTTGTATTGTTTTCTACTAAAAATAAAAACAGTAAAAACACACATCCATATTATATCAAATAACAAAATCCATTTTGTATAAACAGAAAATAAAATCACATCAGTTAATCTTTCACCTTGAAGAATAGTTTGAATACCTCCAGAAAAAGTACTCATAATAATTAGAATTATCCATACAAAATTCAAAATAAAAAGACACAAAAATGATATACCAGATAATGCAAATAATTTACCCATAAGTTTACAGCACTGTTTTTATAATTAGTGCTAAATTAATTAATCGCTTATACAAACAAAACATTATGAAAGCAGTTATTTTAGCTGGTGGAATAGGAACAAGATTAAGTGAAGAAACACTGTTACGACCAAAACCTATGATAGAGATAGGAGGTATGCCAATTTTATGGCATATTATGAAAACATACGGAGCATATGGAATTAATGATTTTGTAATTTGTTTAGGCTATAAAGGATATATGATTAAAGAGTATTTTGCAAATTATTTTTTACATATGTCAAATGTCACAATTGATATACAAAAAAATCATGTTGAAGTTCATGAAGTAAATGCAGAACCATGGAAAATTACTCTTGTAGATACAGGTGAAAAAACAATGACGGGGGGACGAGTTAAAAAAATTGAAAAATACGTAGATGGTACATTTTGTCTAACATATGGAGATGGTTTAAGTAATGTGAATATTAGTGAATTGCTTCAACATCACAAAAAGGAAAAATCAATAGGTACAATTACAGCAGTCCAACCACCAGGAAGATTTGGAAGTTTAGAAATTAATAATAATAGAGTAAAAAGTTTTCAAGAAAAACCAAAAGGAGATATGAATTGGATTAACGGAGGATTTTTTGTATTTGACAAAGAAATTTTTAATTATATTAAAGATGATAGTTCAATTCTTGAAAAAGAACCACTTGAAAATTTAGCTAAAGATGGTCAACTTAATGCATTCAAGCACCATGATTTTTGGTATGCAATGGATACATTAAGAGAGAAAAATCATCTAGAACAATTATGGAAAGAGAATAAGGCACCTTGGAAAATTTGGTAAAATGGATAAATTATTTTCAAATGTGTTTAAGAATAAAACAGTTTTTTTAACTGGACATACCGGATTTATTGGTAGTTGGCTTTCTGTTTGGCTTACTAATCTTGGTGCTAATGTTATAGGATATTCATTAAAACCACCTTCAAATCCATCTATGTTTGATATATTAGGAATAAAAAAATCAATTATACATATTCATGGAGATATAAACAATAAGAAACTCCTTGAAAAGAAAATTTTAGAACACAAACCAAATTTTTTATTTCATCTAGCTGCTCAATCACTAGTAAGAGAGTCATATGAAAATACAAAAGATACATTTCAAACAAATGTAATGGGTACAGTAAATATTCTAGAGATTGTAAAACATGTAAAATTTATCAAAAATGTAATTGTCATGACAAGTGATAAAAGTTATCAAAATCATGAAAAAGCAAAATTCTACAATGAAGAAGATTCACTTGGAGGTAATGATCCATACAGTGCAAGTAAAGGAGCAGCAGAGATCATAGTAAACTCTTACAGAAAATCATTTTTTGAAAATGATAAAAAGCAAAAAATTGGATTATCTACAATTAGAGCTGGAAATGTAATTGGAGGTGGAGATTGGGCAAAAAATAGAATAATTCCTGACTGCATTTGTGCATTAAAATCTAAAAAATCAATTCATATTAGAAATCCAAATGCCACAAGACCATTTCAATTTGTTTTAGAACCTATTTCTGCCATGTTATGGATTTCAGCAAATATGAACAAGGATCCCAAATCATTTTCTACCGCTTGGAATGTGGGACCTGATAAAAAATTTGGTAAAATTAAAGTGAAAACATTAGTTTCAAAGATCATCAAAGAATGGGGAAATGGTACATGGACGATTAAAGTAGATAAAACTCAGAAATCACATCATGAATCAAAAATACTAATGCTAGATTCCTCAAAAATTAAAAATTTGTTAAAGTGGAGCCCAACATTTTCAATTAATGATGCTATCAAAAATACAACTGACTGGTACAAGGCATATTATGAAAAATCAAATAATATTGAAGAATTAACATTAAAACAAATTGAAGAATATGTTAAAAAAGCAAAAGAATTGAATATGGTATGGTCGAAATTATAGTATAAGATTTGACAGAAAACAATGATTTTTTAACAAATTCGAGTCTAGATGTAACTCAAAAAGGAAAACAATTACGTGAAAAAATTCTAGAATTGATTTCAGAATATCATGAAATTTCTCATAACAATAACAAATTTGTTCCAGGAAAAACAATTGTTCCAGTTTCAGGAAAAGTATATGATGATTATGATTTACAGATGCTAGCTTCATCATCATTAGATTTCTGGTTAACCTCAGGAAGATTTAATGATGCATTTGAAAATGAATTAGGAAAATTTTTGAAAATGAATTATGTTTTAACAACTAATTCTGGTTCGTCAGCAAATCTATTAGCCCTAACAGCATTAACTTCAAACCAATTTGAAAATTCTGCATTACAAGAAGGAGATGAAGTAATTTCAGTTGCTGCAGGATTTCCAACTACAATTAATCCAATCTTACAAAATAATCTTACACCAGTATTTGTAGATGTAGAAATTCCAACATATGTAATTAATTCAAAATTAATAGAAAAAGCTATTACAGATAAAACAAAAGCCATAATGATAGCTCATACATTAGGAAATTGTTTCGATGTAAAAAAAATCAGTAAAATTGCAAAAGAAAATAACTTATGGTTAATTGAAGATTGTTGTGATGCATTAGGCTCTACAGTAAATAATCAACATGTAGGTAGTTTTGGAGATGTATCTACATGTAGTTTCTATCCAGCGCATCATATTACAATGGGTGAAGGAGGTGCAGTATTTACAAATAATTCACAAATCAATCGAATAGTTGAATCATTAAGGGATTGGGGACGAGACTGTTTCTGTGCTCCTGGAAAAAGTAATACTTGTGGAAAACGTTTTGGATGGAAATTAGGGGAACTTCCAGAAGGTTATGATCATAAATACACATATTCCAATTTAGGATATAATCTAAAAATTACAGATATGCAAGCAGCTGTAGGATTAGCCCAAATTAGACATTTACCAGAATTCATTAAAAAAAGAAAAGAAAATTTTATTTTCTTAAAAAATGCATTATCTGAATTAAGTGAATATATTATCTTACCAGAGGCTACAAAAAACAGTGAACCATCATGGTTTGGATTTCCAATTACAATAAAAGAAAATAAATCATATAAAAAAGATGAATTAATTTTATTCTTGTCAAAATCTTTAATTGATACAAGACCTCTTTTTGCAGGAAATATCACAAAACAACCTTACATCAAAAACTATCAATACAAAATAGCATCAAGTTTAGAAAAAACAGATTTAATTATGAATAATTCATTTTGGATAGGAGTTTATCCAGGAATTACAAAAGACATGCTAGAATACGTAGTAACAAAATTTAAGGAATTTTTTAAAAAATAATTTAAATCAATGTATTTCAAATACAAAATTATTAGCACAAATTTTAATTATATAATTTAATATTTTTCTTAAACCAATTATACGAATCAATTAGACCGTCTCTGATAGGGACTTTAGGTTCCCAATTTACTAATTTAGTTATTTCAGAAATATCAGCACTACAAACTTGACTTGTTTTATCAAATTCACGCTGATTTTTTAAATCATAATGAATTGGAATTTTTTCAGTAAAACATTCTCTACAAATTTCAATAATTTCTTCTACAGAATATTCTTTACCATTTCCCACATTAATAATTTCATTATTCAATTTTGTATTACTTATTTTAATAATACAAGAAATAACATCATCAATATGTATAAAATCTCTTTTTGATTTAGGCGAACTTATGAAAAGTTTTTTTTGTTTTAAAATAGATAGTAAAATATCAGGAATTAATCTATTTTTAGATTCATATCTTCCAAAAGCACCAAAAATTCGTAAAGTATTGATTGTTAATTTAGTTTTTTGAGAAAAATAACTAGCAGTTAATGATTGTGCAGTTTTTGAAACTCCATAAAGAGTATTAGGTTCTAATGAATCAGATGTTTTAATAGATTTAAGTTTCATGCCGTATTCAAAAAAACTTCCTACATTAATCATTTTAGAAGATTCAGAATATTTTTCTAATGAATCAAGGAGATTAAATGTTCCAATAACATTAGTCATTATCATAGAATTAAAATCATTTTGTTTAGGGTGAACACCATATGATGATAAATGAAAAGTATAATCAGGTTCAATTTTTTTTATTAATGATTTGATTTTTTTATTGTCAGAAATATCTGCACGATGTAATTGTATATTAGATAAAACTTCCTTTAGTCTCCATAAATTAGAATTACGATTTACCAATAAATGATAATTACCAGTTTTATGAATTAAAGAGTGTACTAAATTTGAACCAATGAAACCTGAAGCACCAGTAATAAGAAAAGTTTTCATTTATGAATTAGCTAAGTAAAAAAATAAAGATAAAGTTTTGTATTGAATAAATTAGTGTATGGTTAGATAATAGACTTAAATGACTAAAATTATTATTTTTCATAGTGAATTTAAAGGAACAAAATGTTCAAAAATTAGAATTTACAAAAAAAATATCTCCAAAAAAACTTTCAGTTATTATTACAATTGTTTATTTTATTATATTTTCATATATTGCATTTTATCATCATCCATTTTGGTTTGAACCAGAAGGAATTATGTATTTGAATTGGGGAAATGATTTAATTTTTGGTAATGCAAGTGATGTGTATATACCAGATTCGCCTGTTGGTTGGCCAATAATTCATTCAATATTATCGTATTATTTGGGAGATGCATTCGTAATAGGAAAAATGGTTGCTTTGTTAAGTGCAACAGGAATTATTTTTACATCATTTTATGTTATTAGAAATGTATTTGGTGATAAAATTGCTCTTGTAGGACAATTATTTTTTGTAGTAAATCCACGACTCAATGTTTTATCAGTGGAAGCAATGAACGAATTACTTCCAATTCTATTAATAATGATTTCATTTTATTTTATAACAAAAAAAACATGGAATTCAAAAGATCTTATTATTTCAGGTTTACTTTTAGGAATATCAGCTACCATAAGATTTCAAGCAATATTAGTAATGATACCTGCATTGATATTTTTACTAATTAGAAGAAAACCAATTATCTTAAATCTAAAATATTGTACAATTTTTCTAATATTATTTATCATCGGGTTATCTCCATTAATGATATATAATTCTCTAACATTTGACAATATTCTTGAAACAGATTCAAGTCAATACATGATTTGGTTTATGAAATATCAAACCCCAGAATGGAGAGAACAAATGATACAAATGGAATTAAGTGGGGAAGGAGGACTACTAAAAACAATCGCATTAGATCCTCAATTATTTTTTAAAAATTATTTTTTTAATTTATTTTTTCATAATTCAAGTCATTTATTTAATTTCAATACTTTTAGCAATATGTCAATTATTTCATTAATTCCATATGTTTCAATTATTCCAATCATTGGAGGATTAAGTTATATTTTAAAAATTAATAAAAATGATTTAAAAATAATTTTTATTTCTTTAGTTATCTCAATAATAGGAATTTTAACAATAGGTGATTTTAGCAAACATTTCTTTATACTAATTTTAATTCCATTTATACCAATATTTTTAAAAAAAATTCGAAAAATTGATGAAAAAATTGCATTCTTTTTAATTTTAGCAGTAATTTATTTAATAATAATATCAATTGTGCCTCTAAAAGGACCATATCAACTGCTACCAATGTGGATTACAGTTGTACTATTGAGTTCAATATTTTTAGTTGAAACTTTACCAAAAATTCTTAACAGAATAAAAAATTGTAACAAAAATTGTTCTAGAAATATTACAATAATTACAATAGCATCAATCATAATACTTCAAATAGGATTTTCATACAAATTATTGGATACGGTACTCTATGATTGGGACAGAGTTTTTGAAAAGGATGTACAAAAAATAAATTTAGAGCGTATAATGAACGAGTTGACAAATAGTCTATCAACAGATAAAAAAAGAACACCATCAGGTATTACCTACTATGAAATTGGTAAAGAATTAGCAAAACAACCAGATATTGAAAATAGTTACATAATGGCAAAATTTCCAGCTTACTCATATTATGCAGGAAGTAAATATATTCACACTCATTTACAAGAAGGGACCAAAGATGGAACAATAATGGATTTTGTTACAAGAGAAAACTGGACTGATATTGATAAATATAATTCCAATATGTTTAGTAATCCAAATAATAGACACAACACAATTAATTTTACTCCTGATTATTTTATTTTTGAAGAACAACAACCAGGACAGATTCATCGTTTGAGAGGAGATACAACACAATTAAATAATTTAACAATATTATTGGATCCAAAAAATCGTGATATTCCTACAAATTTTGAATTTTTGTTTAAATCAAATTATACAAATACAGTAGTATACAAAATCAACCCCTTAAAATAAAATTGAATTTATATAGATAGTTAAAATTCTAAAGTAATATAGAAAAAAATATGAATACAGAACAATTAATTAATAAAATTATTGGAAAAAAATCAATTGTAGGTATTTTAGGTTTAGGCAGAGTTGGATTACCATTAGCTACAGTTTTTGCAACAAAAGGAATCAAAATTAAAGGAATAGAAATTAATCATAAAATGGTTGAATCAATAAAAAATTCAAAATGTCCATTTCATGATCCTCCACTTCAAGAAAATCTTGAAAAAGCAATTAAATTAAATAATTTACAAATAATCGAAAACATTAATGAAACAGATAATGATATAGATATTTTTATAATAACTGTAGGAACGCCTGTAACTGCAGATAACAGTGTAGATTATTCACAATTATTTTCGGCATTGGAAGAAATTTGTAAAATAAATTTAAAAGAAAAAATGATAATTTTTAGATCCACCATGCCTCCTAAAACAACCGTAGACATAATCATTCCATTAATCGAAAATAAAACAGGACTAATAGCTGGAAAAGATTTTGCAATTGGAGTGTGCCCTGAAAGAATTCTAGAAGGTAAAGCAATAAAAGAAATTTTTGAATTACCAGAAATTATTGGAGGTATTAACAAAGATAGCGATGAAATTGCAACTCAATTATTTAGAACTATTAATCCTGAAAAAGAATTTTCATATACTTCACCATCAGGAGCTGAATTAGCCAAACTTTTCACAAATATTTACAGATACATTAGCTTCGCTTTATCTAACGAATTTGCAATTTGGGCAGAAATTTATGGACTTGATGCAACAAAGTTAATCAATATTGCAAATTACAAATATGAACGAAGTAATGTACCAGTTCCAGGATTTGTGGGAGGTCCTTGTCTTAGTAAGGATGGAACTTTTTTAGATAATAATACAACATTTTCAAGTATAGTTTCGGCAGCATGGAAACTTAATGAGTCAATTCCTAGACACATAGTCAATAATATCAAAAAAATCTCAGGTAATTTATTTAGTAAAAAAATTGCAGTATTAGGTCTTTCATTTAAATCTGGAAGTGATGATCTTAGGAGTTCACCGTCAGTTAAACTAGTAGAACTTCTAAAAGGTTTAGGATCTACAGTTCAAATACATGATCCACATGTTAAAAGTACATTATCATTATCTGAAGCATTAGACTCTACAGATATCATAATAGTTGCAACAAACCATAAAGAATTCAAAGAAAATATTGTTGAAATTAATCAATGTAATGCAGATATTATTTATGATGTATGGAGTATGTTTGATAACATAGATTTTCCAAAAATGAAATACTTTAGATTTGGACGAGGGTTTAACTAAATTATTTTAGGAGTGGGTAAAGGAATTATGAATTTACCTTTGAATCCATTTTGACGTAATTTAGGAATTATTGAATCTTGTAAATGCCAAGATAAAAGTAAAGCAAAATCAGGTTGTTCATCATTAAGAAAAGAATCAGATTTTATAGGTATGTGACTACCTGGAGTATACTTTCCTATTTTTAGTGAACTAGATTCTGTAATATAATTTAATAATGAAGAATCGATTTTACAATAATTCAAAACAGTACAAGATCTTGCTGGTGCACTAATACCAACAACTTTCTTTCCTTCAGAATGTAATTGATTAAGAAGAGAAAGAAGTTCAATTTTATTTTGACTTACTCTATCAGCAAAAGAAAAAAGTGTTTGTTTAGAAGTCAACCCCATTTTTTTCTCTTCCTCTAAAAGTGATAATACATTTGAACTAATTTTATGAGTATTTTTTTTACATGAAAAAACACGAATAGAACCACCATGGGTAGAAATTTGCTCAACATCATATACTTCCATCCCATATTTTTCAAATAAAGTGACAAGTTGAGTTAATCCATAATATCGTAAATGTTCATGATATATGGTATCATATTCTAATTTTTCAATTAGATCTTTTAGATAGTGATTTTCAGAAACAAATGAACCATCATCATCAAGTAATAATTTTATTCCTTTCATCAAAGAATCAAGTTTATGAATATGTGCAAAAACATTAGTTGCAGTAATAATTTTTGCCTTACCCCATTTTTCTAAAATAGTCTTTGCAACACTCTCATCAAAAAAATCATTAACAGTAGTTACACCTTTTTCTTCTGCAAGTTGGGCAACAGTAGATGGTTCAATTCCTAAAACTTTAATTTTAAATGGTAAAAATCCTTCTAATAAAGTTCCATCATTTGAAGCAATGTCAATGACTAAATCATTTTTAGTTAAACTAAATTTATCCACTAAATATTTTGCAAAACCATGAAGATGATTTTTGAATGAAGTACTTGCACTAGAAGTATAACTATAATCTCTAAAAAGTAATTCTGGATCAACTGCATCTTTTAGTTGAACTAATCCACAATTGTCACAAAAAAATAATTTTAATGGAAAAAGAGGTTCAGATTTATCATCAAGTTCATTTTTTGAAAGAAGTATTAATGGTGGTGGATGATTTCCTAAATCTAAAACTTCAGTTAAGTCATTTTTTTCGCAAATATAACAACCCAAACTAACATATCATTTTAATCATCTAAATATAAGTTAAATATATTGACCAAAATTTGTGTTCTTGGTGGAAATGGATTAATTGGAAGTACAATTTTATCAGAGAATTATCCTCCAGAAAAAATATCTTACACTTATCGAAAAAATACTGTAAACATTAAATCAAATGGTTTACAACTTGACATTCCAAAAGATTTTAAAAAATTAAAACAATTTATCACAATCGAAGAACCAGATATTATTATAAACACAATTTCAAATTCAAATCCCAATTATTGTGAAAAAAATCAAAAAGAAACTTTAGATATTAATGTAGAATTTATAAAAAAAATATTTGAATTAACAAAAAATAATAATATTAAATTAATTCAATTCTCTACAGATTATGTTTTTAATGGAAATAAAGGAAAATATATTGAAACTGACATACCAGAACCCATAAATTATTATGGTTACTCAAAATATCTGTCAGAAAAAATTGTATTACAAAATTCACTAAATGCTGTTATTAGAACATCATTAGTATATGGAAAAAATCAAAAATCAAAATTTTTTAATTTTATTTTTAATAATCTAAAAGAGGGAAAAGAAATTGATGTATATAATGATATTTTTTTCTCACCAACATTAGTAGATAATATAAGTACAGCAATATACAAAATTATAGAAAAATCTCTAAATGGAATTTTTCATGTATCTGGTCCTGATTGTATTAGTAAATATGAATTTGCTCAAAAGATTGCAGATGTTTTTGATTTTGATAAAACTCTAATTCATCCATTATCCATTAATGAGATAAAATCAAATATGAAATACCCCTCAAAAACATGTTTAGACAGTTCTATTACATCAGCTAAAATTAATCAGGAATTTTATTCTATAGAAAAATCACTCAGATATATCAAAAATTTGATGAAAAAATAGGTTTTTTGCCTACTAAATTAATTCTAAAAAATAATGAAGATTTTAGTCACGGGTGGTAGTGGATTTATTGGTAGTCATTTGGTTAAAAGATTAAGTGATGAAAATGAAATTATTGTATTTGACAATGGTTTTAGAAATAATTTTGAAAATACTAATGAAAATAACAAAAATATTAAAATTATTAATGGAGATATTTCTAAAGAAGAAGACTGGTTAAAAATTCCTAAAGATATAGAATTAGCATTTCATTTAGGAGCAATAAATGGGACAAAATATTTTTATGAAATTCCTGAAAAAGTAATAGACGTAAATGTTTTAGGAACTTTAAATTTCTTAAAATGGTTAAAAAATACAAAAGTCAAGAGAATTTTTTATGCTTCATCATCAGAAGTTTATGGATTTCCTAAAAAATTTCCAACTCCTGAAAATGAACCACTAATTATTCCTGATCCAGAAAATCCAAGATTTTCATATTCATCTAGTAAAATTATTGGAGAAATAATGATAATTAATTTTGCTAAAAAATTTGGAATAGATTACACAATTGGTAGATTTCATAATGTTTATGGACCAAGAATGGGATTTGAACATGTAATAACAGAATTAGTAAAAAAATGTCATATTAGTGATAAAGTAATTGTGCAAGGAGATGGAAAGGAATCACGATGTTTTTGCTACATATCAGATGCAATTAATGGAATAATACTATGTACTAATCATATTGATGGTAAGAATAAGATCTTCAATATTGGAAATCCTGTAGAAACAACGATAAGTGAATTATTAAAAATTATTGAAAAAGTTGGTAAGAAATCTATAACACCTGTTTTCAAACCCTTTGAAAATGCAGGAACACGAAGAAGATATCCAGAAATAACAAAATTAAAAGAATTAGGTTTTGAACCTAAAATTAGTTTAGAAGAAGGAATTGAGAAAACATATGATTGGTGTTTAGAACATGTGGGGAATGTCAAATAGAAATGAAAATTCTTCTAGTATCACATATTCTAGGTGGATTTGCAGGGGATTCTGGTCAAATGTGGCACACAGCAAATGGATTAATCAATGCAGGACACGAAGTAGATATTTTTACAACTGATGGTAATCCATGGTTTTATGATAAAGCAAAAAAAGAAAGCTATGAAAAAATAAGGAAAAAACTATTAGAAGCAAATGGAAAAGCAGTAAAAATAAGAAATGTAAATGTGTACACTGTCTCTTGTACATCACCAAAATTAGGAATGTATTCCAGAAATACTGCTAAATTTGCAAAAGAAAATATTAAGAAATATGATATAGTATATGCAATTCATTGGTATAATCATCCAGTAATGACATTTGCAAAAATTGCCCATGAAAAGAAAGTACCATTCATTCTTGCAGCATATGCTTCATTGATGGATCCTGCAAGGAGTTTGAATAGTAGAGGCAAGAAAATTTTAGATTTTCTATATACTAAAAATATGATTAAAAATACACCAGGATTTCATTCGGTTGGAGAACTAGAAACAAACCAATATATCAAATTAGGGGTTAAAAAAGAAAAAATTCATCATATTGATCATGGTTTAGTTTTAGAAGATTTTATTATTAAAAATAAATCAAATATTTTTGAAAAAATAAACATTAATCCAAAAAAAGATAGATACATTATATTTGTTGGAAGAATAGATAAAAAGAAAGGAGTAGATATCCTAATCAACTCTTTTGTAGAAATAGAAAAGAATTTTGATGATGTATCTCTTGTTATTGTAGGAACAGGTTTGCCAAGTTATGAAATAGAATTAAAAGAATTAGTTACAAAATTAAATCTAAAAAAAGTAATTTTTACGGGATTTGTATCTGAAGATGAAAAATTAGAATTATTAGAAGCGGCAACATTATTTATTACAATTTCACATAGTGATGTACATACAATTGCTGCTCAAGAGGCAATGGCTATGGGGGTGCCGATAATCTTATCAAAAGCCAGTGATTGGCCTGAAATTGATGAATACAATGCAGGCGTAACTATAGACATAGATGTAAAATCAGTTGAAGATGCAATAAAGAAAATGCTAGATAAAAATACTAATCTTTCAAAATATGGAGAAAATGCTAAAAAATTAATCGAAGAGAGATTTCTAATAGAAAGTTTAATTCCAAAGTATGAAAAAATGTTTGAAACTGTAATTGAAAGATATGACAAAAATTTATCTTAAATACTAAATAGATACAATTAAAATTTAAAAATTATTTTTAGTTAAATCAATAATAGCATCAACAATTCTTTGTGAGGCAAGACCATCAGTTTTAAAATAATTTTGTTCTAAAAATTTTTCAATATATTTAGAATTTTTATTATTTAATTCAAAAGCATTTTCAAGTAATTTTAAAAAATTTTTACTATCATTACATTGTAAAATAATATTATTAAATTCATCATAAGAATAAAGATCATAAAAATCACAAAAAATAACGGGTTTTTTTAAAATTAAACCATAAATTGAAGAGGATGAAACAATTCCATTTGAAATTAATATGTCAGATTCTTCAATATAGTCCTCAATACTTCCTGCTTGAAAAATAGGTATTGAATTATCAATAGAAGAAATTAATTTTTTAAAATAATCATAATCATGATAGGATGGGTGTAATTTTACAACAAGCGAAAATTTATCGTTGTGAGATATAATTTGTTTTATGATTTCTTTTGTAATTTTTTCTTGAAAATCTTGATGATCTCCTCCATAATGTTGAAATGGTGCAAATAAAATTTTTAATTTCTTATCTGAATTGATTTTTAGATTATTTCTTTTTTTAAACACTTTATCAAATATCGGATTTCCAGTAACAATTAATTTTGATTCAGAATATCCATTTTCAAGCAATAAATTTTTTAAAATATTGGAATTTAATATCTCTAAATCAGTTTGTATTTTAGAATTAACTAGTGGATGTTCCGTAACAAAATTCCATTTTATTGAAATAATTAGGAAATTTAATTTTTCAAAGAAAGTTAAATTTGATGAAATCAAAGATTTTATGAAAAAACGATATTTATAAAAAAAGAAATTTCCGCGTTTAGTTGAAGATTTTTGTTCTGTAGATGTTTTGGTATTTAAACGGGAAACTGTTGAACGAAATTTTAAAGGTACCTTAAAAATTCGATGATTGGAATATTTTCTAACATAAAAAGAATTATTTTTTGCAGCAGCTAAAAAAGATAAATCTATGAGAGTTGGAAATTCAGAATCTAAAATTATATCAGGTTTTATTTTTTGAATAACTTCATTTGCATTTTTAAAATCTTCAATTAATACTATATTTTCATTTTGTTTTAATACAGGTTTTTCAGTTTTTAATGCAGAATAATAAAACCAAGTTATTTCAATATTGAAATATTCAGAAAGCTTTGGAAATATACTTTCTAACCAAATACTAGAGAAATGAGATGAATGAAAATCAAAATGCCTTGGAATTAATATATGTAAATTTTGCATACATTACATAATTTAATGAATTATTTAATTTGACAGGATGAAAAATTTGTAGATATTATCTTTTTATACAAATTAGAATTGAAAAGTATATGGAAATATTATGTATTATTCCTGCAAGAGCAGGTTCAAAAGGAATTAAAAATAAAAATATTCAAAAACTTAACGGAAAACACCTAATTGAATACGTCATATCATCTGCAAAAAAATCTAAATTAATCAATAGAGTCATTGTTAGTACAGACGGAGATAAAATAAGAGAAATTGCAGAAAAAAATGGAATTGAAGTTCCTTTTAAAAGGCCAAAAAAGTATGCTCATAGCAAAGCTGCTGAACTAGATGTAATCAAACATACAATAGATTTTTTAGAAAAATCTGAATCATATGTACCAGACATAATTACAATATTACATCCAACAAATCCATTTGTAACACCTGAAAATTTAGATAAATCAATTAAAAAATTAAAAAAATCTAAAGCAGATTTGATACTTGGAGTAATGCCTGTTGAAACACATCCATTTAGATCATTTTGGTACAAATCAAAGTTTTTAGAAAAATTTAGTCTAGATTTTGATAAATATTTTCAACGTCAAACTTTTCCACCAGTATATTTTCCAACAGGAGACATCTATACATTTTGGTACAAATCATTTAAAAAATATGGTAAAGTGTTTTGTCCAAAAATTGAACCATTATTGTATAAGAATAATGAAATAACTATGAATATAGATACTCCATTTGATCTATTTTTAGCAGAAATGACCATGAAACATTGGAAAAAATATAAGAAAAATAATTTTAAGAGAGAATGAATTATAGGATATAAAATGAAAAAACACGAAATTAAAAAAAATGGTCAGAAATGTGAAAAAATCAAATTAGTCATTACTGATGTTGATGGAGTTTTAACAGATGGAGGAAGATATTATGATAAAAAAGGAGAATCAATAAAAAAATTTCATACTAGAGACGGGATGGGAATAAATCTATTATTAAGAAATAAAATTCCTACAATTATTCTTACTAAAGAAAAATCATTGATTGTAAAAAAATGGTCAAAAGATATGAATGTTACATCATTGCTTTGGGGTTCAATTAAAAAAGAATCAGAATTACCAAAAATCATTAAAAAATTTTCTGTAAAAAAATCTGAAATTGCATTCATTGGAGATGATGTAAACGATCTTAATTTAATAAAGGAAGTGGGATTTTCTGCGTGTCCAAATGATGCAAATTCAAATATAATTTCTTCTGTAGACTATATTTGTACAAAAAAAGGCGGAGAAGGTTGTTTTAGAGAGATTTCAGACATGGTTTTGTCTGCAAAATTTCCCCAAAAAAAGAAATGGTATTAACCCACACATAATTAAATTATATTCATGGTGAGAAATTATTGGTATTCATAACAGCTGAAATTGGTATTAATCATAACGGCAGTATTAAAATTGCAAAGCAATTGATAGATATTGCAGTTGAAGCAGGATGTGATGCTGTAAAATTTCAAGCACGAACCGTAGAAAAGATCTATAGTAAAAAAATGCTTGATTTAAAAAGAGAAAGTCCATGGGGAACTACCACAAGAGAACAAAAACATGGTTTAGAATTCTCTGAAAAAGATTATAAAATTATTGATAAATATTGTAAGAATAAAAAAATTGATTGGTTTTTGTCATGTTGGGATATAGATAGTCAAATTAGAATGAGGAAATTTAAAACAAAATACAACAAAATAGCCTCAGCAATGTTAACACATACAAAATTACTTCATAAAATAGCAGAAGAGAAAAAACACACATTCATTTCTACAGGTATGAGTACAATGAAAGACATTACTAAAGCTGTTAAGATATTTCGTTCATACAAATGTCCGTTTGAATTAATGCATTCACATAGTGCATATCCTATGGAATTAAACGAAGCCAACGTTAGAGTAATTCAAACATTACAAAAAAAATTCAAATGTAATGTTGGATATAGTGGTCATGAAACAGGTTCATATTTGATTCCAATAATAGCAACTACGTTAGGTGCTTCATCAATTGAAAGACACATAACATTAAGTCGTGCAATGTATGGATCTGATCAAAGTGCTTCATTAGAGAAAACAGGATTGATAAGAATGGTTAGAGATATCAGACTAGTAGAATCAATTCTAGGCAACGGGAAAAAGAAAATATGGGATTCAGAATTACCAGCACAAAAGAAATTAAGAGAGATATTTGTATGAAAGTGTATGAAAAAATAGAAAAAATATTTTATGAATCATCACAATTAATTAGAGAATCAGCAAAATTATCTAAAGATATTACTAAAGCAATATCTGAAATGAAAAATTGTTTAGAAAAAGGAAATAAAATAATAATTTTTGGTAATGGAGGAAGTGCTGCTGATGCTCAACACATAGCAGGAGAACTTATTGGAAGATTTCAAATGGAAAGAAATAGTTTACCAGTAATAGCATTAAATACAGATACCAGTATTTTGACTGCATTAGGAAATGATTATTCTTTTGAAATTATTTTCAGTAGACAATGTGAAAGTCTTGTAAAAAAAGGAGATTTAGTTATTGGAATTTCTACTAGTGGAAATTCAAAAAATGTAATTAATGGTTTGAATACATCAAAACAAAATGGAGCAGTAACTTTAGCATTATTAGGGAATGACGGAGGGAAAATAAAAAATATTGTAGATATATCAATAATTGTAAATTCTAATTCTACACCAAGAATTCAAGAAGTACATAGAATAATTTATCATATAATATGTGAACAAATTGAAAAAGAATTATTTGAAAAATGAAAAGAGAGAGACAACCTCAAAGTAATTTCATTTTATGGAATATAGATAATATTAAGATAAATTGTTCTAAAAAAGATTGGTTAGATCCAAATTTGTTATTAACAGAAAACCGTAATGATATCAATTTAAGAATAACATTTTTACAAGATATATTTAAAAATAATATTAAACCTGAAAAAACAAAATATTTTAAATTTATTTCCGATAAAGATAAAGGAATTAGAAGAGATCCAAAAAAAGCTATGGATGATTTTAAATCATTATTAATTAACATTAAAGAACATAATATACTAGAACCAATTTTAGTAGGAAAATATAATCAAAATACAATTCAAACAAGATACATCACAAATAAGACAAAAAAGTGGTTTAAAATAGAAAATAAAACATCATTCCAATTAATGGATGGAGCACATAGATTATCAATAGCATTTTTTCTGAAATTTGATAAAATACCGGTAAAAATCATTGAGCCTATAGGATTTGAAATTCCAAATTATTCAGAATACATCAAACATAAAGAAAAAGAATATTTGTAGATAAACAAATAAAATTTTATGGGATTTATAGAAAAAATTACAGGTAAAGTTAAGCTACCTGATCCAGAAGGTTGGGAGCCTGAAAAAGAACAATTCAATTTACCATTTGCTATAGAATTAAAAGAAGATTGGCACATACATTGGGCTGATATTCGAATCGAAATGACTTCAGATGATTTTGATGGATTTGCAGAATCGGTAACTAAAGCACACGAAAGATGGATAAAAGATGGTAAACCGGAAACACTACATGAAATGAAAAGATATGGGGAATATCCAGGTGAAGAAGGATTTGATCATTTTAAAAAAGAAGAGAGAAATGAAGCAATTGCAAAAAATGGTAAAACTAGATTTCATTTTAGAAAATTTCCACGTACTGAAAAAGGAGATATTTATTTTGATCCAGTTTTCCAAGTGGAACTTCAAAAAGCAAGATCAGATGCAAAAGATGGATGGTATCATTTACATTATAAAAATTTTAGAATTGAAATTAGTAAAAAACAGCTTCAAGAAATGAGAGAAGCAATGAAAGAAAATTAAATTTTATATATTTTCAATATCAAAAATTAATTGATTTGTAGATAAACTAGTTTCAAAATAATTTTTATTAATATCAAGTTTCTTTGAAGCACAATTTAAAAAATAATTCATAGAATCTTTTAATGAATTTGCATATCCATCTTCCATAGAGAATTTTACTTTATGTTTGATAGAAGGGGATTTAAAAAATCCTTTTGAATTAAAGGTATTTCGTGGATAACTAAGAGTAAGTTGATTGTTACGTATATTCAAAATACCATTAGTACCTATAATAGAAATTTCATTAATTACTGGTGTAGCATAGGAATTAAAAATGGATACTGTAATATCATTATTAAGAAGTAATGATAAGTGACAGCTATCAAATGCAGAGCCATTTTTAGATACTAATTTAGGTGAATAAGATTGTGGTTGAATATTTCCAAAATGAAAATTTAATAAATCAACATAATGTATTGTCACTGTTTCAAGAATATTATGAAGGTTATTTTTTCCATTAGCACGCCAAGATGATAAATATTCTTTTTTAAATGCTAATCCGTGAGTAGAAACAATATTGATATGATTTATTATTCCCAACTTACCAATAATAGATTTTTTTTTTAAAATTTTACTGAAAGTATTAAATCGATGATTAAAATTGAAAAAAACTTTTGACGATTTTTTTTTAAAGATTTTTTGTAATTTTTTTAATTCAACACTAGATGAAACAGGAGGTTTTTCACAAAAAATATAACCTTTAAAATTTTGTAATTTTTGTAAATAATTAAAATGGGTGTTATTAGGTGAAGATACAACAACAACATCACATGTTAAAAGATTATCAAAATTAGTTGTAAACAAAGGATCATCAAATTTTTTTGTAGGATGAAAAATGTACATTAAATTTGAATTATGATTAGAATTAATGATATCAATTAGTCTTTGTGCGTGGTTCCTATACCCAATTAATCCTACTTTAAGCACCATTTGGACATCGATCACACGGGAAATAGCTACTACGATTATTGTTTAAATGAGCTTCTCTAATTAGATTGTATTTTTCACCATTCCATACTTCTTCTATAGTTGAATTAGAGATATTACCAAGATTTAGTTCACTTTTGTAATCAGCGTCACATGGATTACATTTTCCATCATACCAAACATACATTCTTTCCCACAACGCATGACATGGTTCGTTTGCCATTATTTCTTTTGGGTTATGGTATGTATCCCATCTATGAAGCATATTTACCATTACAACATGATCGACATATTTTTCCCAAAATTCTTTAAATAATTTTTCATTTTGTGATTTATCTACCTTAACTCCACTAACACGTGTTGCGCATTTTGAATTTGGGTAATCTTTTATCTGAATTTCTTTAAATTTTTTAATATTGTTTAACACATTCTCAAATATTCCACCAACTCTAATAGATTCATAATTTTCTTTCGTATACGAATCAATAGAGAAAACTACATCAGTTACACCAGACGTTAATATCTGATGAATAAGTTTTTCAGGTAATTTAGTAGCATTGGTATTAATTTTTAATTCAAAAAATTTCCCAGAACAATATTCAAGCATTTCTCCTAATTTAGGATGTAATGTAGGTTCACCTCTAGAAGCAAGAGTTATAGCTTTTGTTCCTTTTTGATAAGCTTCATCAACTACTTTTTTAAATAAATCAAGATTCATGTAACCCATGAAATCTTTAACTCCCGAAAATGTTTTATCTATTTGAAAACACATTACACAGCGTAAATTACATGCAGAAACAGGTTCAATTAAAAGATAAATTGGAAATTGGGAAACAATGTGATTACTTGGAAATTCTTTAAATTTATACCGAAAAACCAGATACTGAGCCCAAATATTTGTGGGGTTATGATTAAGGAATTGGATTTCTTGTGGAGTCAATAATGAAAAATCATTTTTTTGAAATTTAGTAATAATTTTCTCAAGAATATCTTTATCGAATGGAGATAATGTAGATTCTTGCTGTAAAACAGATATGATTTTCACAGAATCAATCTGTTTTTGAGTAAGAAACTCAACTTTATCAGACATATAATTTTCTAATGAAGTTAATTTATAAACATTAGCAAGTTTTAGAGATATTTAGTTTTCATAAGCTAAACAAACATCTAAAATTTGTTGAGATGCCGTTCCATCTCCATATGGATTTTTCCAATCAGTAAAAATTTTTGTTTGTTTCTCAAATGATTCTTTTATTGATTTGTAATCAGATTTTGTTAGTACATTTGCTTTAACTTCAATACTCTCCGGTCTTTCAGTGTTATCACGAATGGTCATACAAGGAATACCAAGTATGCATGCTTCTTCTTGAATAGAACCAGAATCAGTAAGTATTACTTGTGAATTATTTTGAAGTTGAACAAAATCAAGATATCCTAATGGAGACAACACAATAAGATTTTTAGGAATAGATAAACCAAAAGACTCAAGATTTTTTTTAGTCCGTGGATGTACAGGAAAAATAATTTTTGTAGAAAATTCTTCACATATTTTATTTAGACTAGTTAAAATTTCTTCTAATTTTTTTGGATCATCAACATTACTGGGTCGATGTAATGTTAAAACTGAAAAACTATTTTTTGTTAGTTTTAGTGAATCTAAAATTGTTGAATTGGTTTTAGCTACATCATTTATGTAAAAAATAGAATCAACTACAGTATTACCAGTTACAAAAATACGCTTTGAATCAATTCCTTCTTGCATTAGATTATTTTTACAAATATCTGTTGGTGCAAATAAAAAGTCAGAAATATGATCAACTACAACCCTATTGATTTCTTCAGGCATAGTTCGATCAAAACTTCTAAGTCCTGCCTCTATATGGCCAATTGAAATTCCCATTTTAGCACATGCTAATGCAGGACCCAATGCAGAGTTAGAATCACCATAAACAAGTACTAAATCAGGTTCATTTTTTGATAAAATATCTTCCATGCCAATAATCATTTTTGCGATCTGTATGGGAGTGGAAGTTGAATGTGTATCAAGAATATAGTCTGGAGCATCTAAATCAAAATCTTTAAAAAATTGTTTATTCATTTCATCACCGTAATGTTGTCCTGTATGAATAACATAATGATCTATTTTTTTTTCTTGACATAATTTAATGAAAGGTGCCATCTTTATGAATTCAGGTCGAACTCCAACAACAATTGCAATTTTCATTAGTACATCAACACCTTGTTAGAATTCAAAATTGAACGAATTTGTTTCTCATTTGTTTTTAATTCATTTATAATTTTATCATGACTTACTAAAATTACTAAAAGATCTTTTTTTTCACATAATTTTAATAGATTAGATTTATTTTTTGGGTATACAATCGGATCATGAATAGTAACTTTAATATTTTTTGCTTTCAAGTATTCAATTATTTTTAATGCAGGACTTTCTCTAATATCATTTACATTTTTTTTATAAGAAATTCCACCCACTACAACGCTTGGATTTTTTATATCTTTTAGCTCAAACAATATTTGTTTGGCTATAGATGATGGTTTGTTATCATTTATTTTTCTAGCTAGTTTAATTATTTTTGATTTTTGAGGAGCTATTTGACTGATAAATAATGGATCAATAGGAATGCAATGACCACCTACACCGATTCCTGGTTCTAAGATATTTACTCGTGGATGTTTATTTGCTAAACGAATAACATCTTTAGTAGAAATTTTTAGTTTTGAACAGATTGTGTCAATTTCATTTGCAAATGCTATATTGACATCTCGATAGGAATTTTCAACTAATTTTGTCATTTCAGCTGTAATATCATCAGTAATGTGAATTTTACCTTTTACAAATGATTTGTAAATTTTTTCGGTTTTTTTAGAAGCAAATATGTTAACACCTCCTATGATTCTGTCATTATGAATAATTTCATAGACAGTGTTTGTTGGAATAGCTCTTTCTGGACAATGAGAAAGGAAAAAATCTTCATTGATTTTGAGTTTGGTATGTTTTTCTATTAATGGACCGATAATATTTCTACATGTTCCTGGAGGAATAGTTGATTCAACAATTATCAAATTGCCTTTCTTGAGAATTGTACATATTGATTTGATTGCATCAGTCAAATATTGTAAATTTGCATGATTGTTTGACTTTAGTGGAGTGGGAACTGCAACTATGTAAGAATTTACAGAAGGAATATTATGTTGAGCTTGAAAATTTTTTCTAACTAATTTATTTTCTAGAAGTGAAGAAGCATCTTCAATTGTTGTATAATTTTTTTGTAATGATTTAATTTTTTGTTGATCAATATCAACTCCAAAAACAGAATATCCTTTTTTTGCTAAAATTAATGCAGTGGGTAAACCAACATACCCTAAGCCGATTACACAGATTTTATCCTTCAAGATAGATTTTTTTCATCCAATCAATAGTCTTTGGAAGTCCTTCATCTAACATAGTTGAAGGGTTATGTCCAAGTTCATTTACTGCTTTGGTGATATCAGGTTTTTTATTAGTGACATTTGCTTTTTCTTTTGAAATATACTCAACATTGTCTTTTGGTTTATCTAATAATGCAAAAATTTTGTCAGTTAATTCTTCTGTACTGGTATATTCTTTACCACCAACATTATAGACTTCATTTGATTGAAAATGATTGTAAGAATTTCCTACAGTGTTGATCATATCATCTACATATTGAAAAACTCTATGATATCCTTGATAAACAGTCATTGGAAGATCAAATAAAGCTCTATAGATGAAAAGACAAACAACACTTCTGTAAGAATGATAATATTCTCCTGGACCATATGCATTGAAAAATCTTAAAATCATAGTTTCAGTTCCATTTTGTTCTATAGAATTTTTAATTTGTTGTTCATTTACCCATTTTGACATTGCATAATCATTATAGTGATGTAATGGATGAGTTTTAGAGATTTCTTCAACATATGGAATTCCATCTGGTAATTCTCCATAGATTTCTGAGCTAGATGAAAAAATCATTTTAAATTTTAGACGTTCTTGCATTCTTATCATATTTTTAGTTCCAATTACATTAGTTTTCCATAATTGTTCATAGTAATCTTCACCATTATTTCTTCCAAATTCTGCAGCTAAATGATATACAAAATCTACATCGGTAACATGATCAAATAATTTTTCAGTTTCTCTAAATTCAGAAATATCACAACGAATGTGATTTTTATCAGACATATGAAATGGATTACATGTAAAGACCTCATTACCTTGATTTTTTAGAAAAGAAACTAATGGTTTTCCTAAAGTACCAGTACCACCAGTAACTAGAATTTTAGACATAATTTAGATAATTAATTGGATGAATTTAATTGTTGATCTGTGTTTCTTTTATTAATATTTGAAATTTCTTTAATAAAATATCAGTGATTTTTTGCCAATCAAGATTATTTTTTATATAATTATTTCCCTCTATAGCCATTTTTTGCATTTTGATAGGATCTAAAAATAAATTAATTATAGATTCATGAAAAATTTCAGAGTCAGAAAAAGATACACCAAATCCATCATGGGGGAAAAATTCCTTAATTCCCAATAAAGGAGTAGTAATCACAGGTTTTCCACATGCCATGTATTCCAAGATTTTTGTAGGAATAATTCTTTTTGTGACATTATTAATATCGAATGTATTTATACAAATATCTGCCAGTGAAAGATATTCAGGGATATATTTTTGATCTACAAATCCGGTAATGTGAATTTTTGAATCAAGATTAAATTTTGTAATAATTTTTTCTAGCGTATTTCTATAAGGACCATCTCCCACAATTAATAATTTTATTTCTGGAAATTGTTTTTCAATTAAATAAAATTTTGAAATAAATTGTTCTAAACCTGCAAAATCATAAATTGTTCCCATGAATACTAAAATTTTATCTTTTTCAGAAAAATTAAGTTTTTTTAATAGAGGTAAGTTTTTTGGTTTTGAATAAAAAATTTTGGTATTTACACCATATAGAAATTTTTCAGTTTTTTCCTTTGATGAACCCATGGATATAGCATATTTTGCTAAATGATTTGTTGTTGTCAAAATTTGTGAAACATTTTTGAAAACTTTTTTTTCTATACTCTTGGTTATTTTATCTAAAAACGGAACAGTTACAAGTCCATGAGCAATATCTAACAATCTAAAGACAACTGGAATATTGAATTCTTTAGATAACTCACATGTTTGCATTCCATTTGTGGCAACACCATACAATAAGATAATATCAATTTTTTTATCACAAATAATTTTTTTAATTATTTTTTTACATGTTAAATAATGAGATATACGATTAAATCCTTTCACAAGAAGTGAAGCAGGATGTATCAAAATAACATTAGCATCATCATATAATCTATGATATGATTCTATATTTGTGGATAATCCTTCAAAAAATGAAGTTGCATCTGGTTCTTGGCAATCTATTACATACACATTATTTCCTTGCAATGAAAATAATTCTGCAAGATGATGAGGTTCAAAAGGAACTTTTTTTATCCAATCAATTTCATGAATAACTAAAATATTCATAATACAAATTCTTTGAAATGACCTTAATAAGAATACCAAGTTATTTTTAGATTAGTATATGAATTTTAATCATTTATCTAAACAAATCAAAAATAAATAATAGAGTTAATTGTATTCATTATGAAGTATGTTGTAACAGGAGGTTTGGGATTTATTGGTTCGAATATAGTTAGAATGTTAGTTAAAAATAATCATAACGTGATCGTTATAGATAATTTAAATACAGGAAATAAAACGAGAGTATCAAATTTTGAGGATAGAATTAAATTTCATAAGATAGATATTAGAAATAAAAATGATATGAAACCTTTATTTGAAAATATAGATGGTGTTTTTCATAATGCAGCATTAACAGATGTGCAAGAATCATACAAAAAAGAAAAAGAATATTGTGATGTAAATGTAGAAGGAACTAGAAATGTTTTGGAATTAGGAAGAAAAAATAACATTAAAATTATTTTTGCAAGTTCAGCAAGTGTTTACGGAAATACAAACACAATACCAATTAAAGAAAATTTTAAACAGAATGCGATTAATCCATATGGACATACAAAGATAGAAAACGAATTAATGGCAAAAAAATTATCAATTACAGGATTACGATTTATTGGACTTAGATACTTCAATGTTTTTGGAATTGGACAAACTAATTCTTATGCAGGTGTAATAACAAAATTTCTTAGACAATTAAAGGAGAAAAAATCTCCAATAATTTTTGGGAAAGGTTCTCAAATAAGAGATTTTATTCATGTGGAAGACGTTGCAAAGGCAAACATTAGAGCGATGAATAGTGATGTTGAAAATGATTTTTTTAATATAGGTAGTGGAGTAGGTACGTCAATTTTAGAGTTATCTAAAATGATGATAAAAATTTCAAAATTACAGATCGAACCAATCTTTAAACCAGAAATTAAAGGAGATATTGAATTCAGTAAATCTAGTATTGATCATGCAAAAAACAAGTTAAATTGGAATCCAGAAATCTCACTGAATGAAGGCCTTAAAGAAATAATTAATAAAAATTAATTATTATTTTCACGTACTAAATTAACAAGTGAATAAAGAATAATAGATGTCATCATCAGCATGGTTCCAAAGATAATTGTTCCAATTGCCAATAATGAAATATTAGTAATTATTTCACGTGTTTCAGAAAAAAGTTGCAGAGTCCAAACTGTAAAGAATAGACCTACTATTAAAAATGCAATTCCAGGAATTCCATAAAATTTTAGTGGGTGTTCAATAGAGATAAATTTTAGAGTACTCAAAGTTACAGACATTCCATGTGAAACAGGATGATGTGTAGATGTATCACCTTCATAAGAAATTTTTATTGGTATTTCAGCAATTTTAAAATTAAAATTACTTGCTTTAATTAATAATTCACTTGAAACACCCATTCCATTATCAGAAGGAGTAATTTTGAATAAAATCTCTTTAGTGTATGCTCTAAATCCGCTTTGAGAATCTTTAATTTTTTCTTTTAATGATACGTTTGTTAATTTAGTTATTATTTTAATTCCAGTTTTTCTATATGATGGAATATCTTTTTCAGTTTCATCAAGAAAACGTGAACCAATTACTAAATCTGCTTTTTTATCTAAAATTGGTTGTATTACTTTTGCAATATCATTTACACTATGTTGACCATCAGCGTCAAATGTAACTAAAATATCAACTTCAATCTCTTTTGATTTTAAAAATAGTGATCTAATTGCTGCCCCATATCCTTTATTTTTTTCATGAGTTATTACAGTAGCACCCATCTTGGATGCAATTTTTCCTGTTAAATCTGAAGAACCATCATCACATACAATCACAAAATCATATTCATCTTGTAATTTTGTTATTATTGATGCAATATTTTTTTCTTCATTATATGCAGGAAGACCAATTGCAATTTTCATAATTTCATCACTTCGTATCTTTTCGTAACATCATAAATCCATTATAATACATTTTCAGATCAGATAATGAACGAATTTTCAACATTTTTTGGAAAATATATGATGATCTAAAATAATACTCATGGTATGCCTTTTTAGCCCACATTGCTAAATCGTCAGCAGATAGAGTTTGTGTTGTAAGAACAGGAGCTTGAACACCACCTGTACCAATGCCAGAATATACGAATTTGTCCCAAGTATCATCTAACTGAATCATACCAGACTTTACTGCCTCGTCATATAGTTTATTTCCAGGAAATGGCATGGTGATTGCAAATTGTGCATATGTACAGTTTAGTTTTTTTGCAAAGTCAATTGTTTTACGAATAGTTTCAGGTGTTTCTTTAGGTAATCCAATCATGTAATATCCTACAGTCTCAATTTTTGCATTATGTGTCCATTTTATTGCATCTTCTGCCTGTTGTAAAGTAGCTGTACCACCTTTAATTTCATGAATAAATTCACCATGTTCAATTCCATAAGACATCATTCTACATCCAGCCTTCTTCATTGCATAAAGCATCTCTTGATCTACCAAATCAACACGAGTTTCTGCATCCCATATTAAATCAAATCCTAAATTTTCAGGAGATAATGCATCAAGTAATTTCATCGTAGCTTTTCTGTTAAGGGACATGACATCATCATAAAATGTTAATTCCTCAACACCATATTCTGAATGTAGATACTTTATGTGATCAACAACATATTCAGGTGATTGATTTCTAAATTGTAATCCAAAACTATTTTCTCGATTGCAATAATTACAAAAGAAAGGACAACCTCTACTCCACATGATACTTGACCATTTTCTTCCAGTACTTTTCGGAGGATGTGGATGATAACCATCAGGAAAATGTGGCATTTTGTGATATGCCGGGTATGGTAAATCATCCATATTTTTAATATAAGAACGAGGTGCTGTTGGAACTATTTTCCCATTTTTTCTAATGAATAATCCTGCAACATCTTCTAAATTATTTCCTAGTATTAATTCTTCAATTTGTCCTTCACTTTCATCATAGGAAATGACATCAAGTGCAGGACATTTCTGCATAGTAATATCAGCTAAAACTGCATGCGGTCCTCCAAGCACGGTTAAAATATTTGGATTAACTTCTTTAACAGCAGTTGCAGCTTCCAATGCAGGATTTGCAAATGGAGTAAAAGCACTAAATCCAACAAAATCAGGATTATGTTTTTTTACAGCCATTTTTACATCATAAACATAATTTTCTGAAAAGTTTCCATCAAGAATATCTAAAACATTAACATCAGGTAATCTTTCTAATACACCAGCTAAATATGCTAATCCTAAAGGAGGTTGAGGGTGAGGATCTGCATCTGAACCACCTTGTAAAGCATTTGATCCAGTAGGCGGCCTAGTAAGAAGAATTTGCTTGTATTTCATGATCTAATAAGAAGTTGATCGAGATTCTTATTTAAATGTCATTTATAACAGATTAGCAAAGATGCATAAAAATGATCTTAATATTAGTAAAAATATAGAAAAACCTCTTAGATTCTCAAAATATACATGGATTGTAATTGGAATTCTCTCATTAGCAGGTATAATTCGATTTTATTATTTTCCTTTTGAAATTCCTTTATCTTCTGATGCTCTGTATTATTTTTGGTATAGTTCAGATATAGTTCAAATAGAAAAATTACCAAATGATTGGACACCAGCAAATAATGGATGGCCAATTTTTGTAAGTTTATTTTTTTCTAGTTTTAATATAAACGATATTGAAATACTAATGTCAATTCAAAGGGGGTTATCAGTTTTAATATCTATCATAACATCAATTTCAGTTTATTTTTTATGTAAAAAATTTGTTAGTAATAAATTTGCAATCATTGGTGTAGCATTAATTGCATTTGATCCCAGATTAATGATAAATTCTTTTTTAGGAGTAACTGATCCTCTCTATTTACTATTAATTACATCTAGTTTAGTTTTATTTCTTTCAAATAATAAAAAATTAGTTTATTTTTCATTTGTACTAGTTTCTATATCCACATTAGTAAGAGTAGAGGGTCTTGTTATTTTTGTTATATTATCTATTATGTTTTTAATTAAATATAGAGAAGAAAAATACAAAGTATTTATAAAATATATTTTAATTATAGGAATTTTTATGGTAATAATAACACCAAGTAGTTTTTATCAAATTGAAGTTAATGGAACAGATACTATTTTTTCAAGAATTATTAATAGTGGAAATAGTTTAGTAGAAGAAGCGTTAATTGAAACAAATACAGTAAATCAAAAACATAATCTAATTGATGGTTTTGAAGTATTAATAAAATATTTAATTTGGATTATGATTCCAAATTTCATACTTTTCATACCATTAGGAATATTTTTAATTTTTCAGAAAAGGAATTTTAAGAATATGTTCATTGTAATTTTAGGTGGAATAATGATAATTCCAGCATATTATGCATATACAGTTTCAGCACTAGATACAAGATATCTCTATACTCTATTTCCAATATTTGCTGTTTTATCAGTAATGGCAATTAAAAAAATTGTAACTAAGTTTGATAAAGAGAATATTTTTTTAATAATTATAATTTCAGCCATAATAGTATCATCGTTATTATTTTATGAATATAAAAAAATAGATTATGAACACGAAAAAGAATCATTTGAAATAATGAAAGAAATATCCTCAAAAGTTAAAGGTGTGAATTATCTTTCTACAGAATCTAGGTACCTTATTACAATTCAAACTATGAATCAATGGCCAACTCCATATTCTGAAATTAAATTTGACATACAAATTATATCATATGAAAATGAGAATAATTTAGAAGATTTCATCCTAAAATCTAAGGATAAAGGTTTGACACATATTATAATAGATGATGATCAACAACGACCAGATTTCTTAAAAGAAGTATTTTTTGAAGAAGAAAAATATACATATTTGGAAAAAATTTATGATTCAAAAAATAATGGATTTAATCATCAACTGAAAGTATTTGAAATTAACTATGAATTACTAAATTTGTTAAAGGATAATACAGGTACATAATAAAATAAGCAGGAGAATTTTAAAATGAGTAATATAAAGAAAAAAATTTTTGAACTATCAACAATTGGTGTCACAGATGGAGCTGGAGCAGCCATAGCGGCAGTATTTTGGTTTTATATTGCATCACAACTTGGTCCAGAAAATTATGGTGAATTAACATATCTCATTTCCATAGCAGCATTAGTTTCAGGTATTGCATTATTTGGATCAAATCATACAATTTTGGTTTTAACTGGTAAAAAAGTGGATATTCATGCAACACTTTACATGATAACAATGTTGGCCAACGTAGTTGGATCAATTATTATTTTTATCCTATTTTTTAATTTAGGTATTAGTTTACTAATTATTGGTTATTCATTATTTGCACTAGTTAGTGCGGATCTTTTAGGAAGAAAGTTGTATAAATCTTATTCAAAATATATTCTTACTCAAAAAATATTACTTCTTGTATTTGGAATTGGTTTTTATTATTTAATTGGAGAAAATGGAATTCTAATTGGAATTGGTTTAGCTCATGTACATTTAATTTTTCGTATTATAAAATCATTTAAAAATTCTAAAATAAATTTTAAAGTAATTAAAGAAAGAAAAGAATTTATTTTTAATAATTGGGCAATTGGTGTTACTGGACTTGTATATGGTTCTGTTGATAAATTAGTTATTGGTGCATTTATTGGATTTGGACTTTTAGGTAATTATTCTCTAGGTTTACAATTTTATTCAATACTAAATCTACTTCCATCTATGACTGTGAAATATTTTATTGGTCAAGATATTTCAAAAATTCCAAATAAAAAATTAAAAAAAATTGTAGTATTGATAGCCATTGGAGTTGCTATTGTAGGTTCAACACTTGGACCAACTGTAATATCATATGTATTCCCAAAATTTATAGAATCTGAAAATATTATACGTATAATTAGTTGGACACTTGTTCCAGCAACAATTCAAGCAGTATATCATTATCCTAAATTATGGACAGCAGAAAAAAATAATATAATTTTAATTGCATCAATAATTAATGCAGTTACTCAAATAATTGGAATTATAATATTAGGTACACTTTATTCTGGAGTTGGTGTTGCTTTATCAATGGTATTAAGTAGTGTATTTGGTCTTATTTTCACATTTACAATGATTAAATTCTTTCTGAAATTAAATTAAATAAAAAAATTATTTTTTATTCATTCTATATTTAATTAATTCATTTATTGTATCTTCAGGTTTTTCTAATGAATCAATTTCAAAATAATTTTTAATTTTAGAAATATCCAAATGTATTTTATTTTTATCATCAGGATCACCAGTTTCAGGAATAGATTTATCAATTATTGACACCTCCGGATTAATTTTTCCATCACTAAGAGTTTGAACTGATTTTTGTACAGTATAAGCTAAGTCTAGAATTGAAATAGGATCAGGATATGCTAGATTCATTATATGATCAATACTATTAGTAGATTGAGGATTTTTTGAAACAATATAAGAGATAAATTTTTCCATTGTTTTACAAACATCATTAACTGAAACATAAAACATTGGTCTATTCATACTATGTTTGAATGGTGTAATTGGTTCTCCGGATAGAGCTTTTTTAATAAAAATATTAGCAGCAGTTCCTTTAGGCATATTTTCACCTAATGCAGTACCAATTTTTATTGCTCCAAATGTTTTCCCATTCTCTTTTTCATCAAAATATCTAACAATGCATTCTTGAATAGTTTTTGATAATGCATAAAGTTTAGATCTATCTTCCACATTATCAGGATGATACCCAATATCTTCTTTGAGAATACCTTTAAGTTTTCGTTCACCATATGTGTGCCAAGAACTAATTAAAATTAATCCTAAAATTTCAGGAGTTGAAGAAACAATATCACATAAATTTTGAGTTCCCAACACATTAACATCATAACCTAATTTTTTCTCTTCAGTGATATTAGGAATTTGAATGATAGCTGTGTGAATTATTACTTTAGGATTTCCAATTTCTTTTTTTAAAAATTCATTATTTGTAATATCTACGATTTTATGAGGAATTCCATAATCTTTCAATGATTCTGGTTGTGGTATAACATCAATAGTAGTAACTTTTAATTTTTCTGAAAAAAATTTTGCAAGTGTAGATCCAATAAACCCACATCCAACAATTACAATATCATACAATTTACAACAAAACCTTAACAGTCATTTAAAAATCTTTGATAAAATGATACTAATTCAACTATGAAAACGTTGGAATTGATCAATTAACTCTAAAAAAGAATTTAATTATTGATTTTTTTTGAAGATATATTTATTGTGAAAATTTTGTTTGGGATCTGTGAAGGAATTTCAGTTCCAATTAATTTTTTATTTATATAAATTGCACACATTGTATTTGAGACATGATATAAATTTGATAATTTTTCTTTTGGACATCCATCAAGAATACCTGCAAAAACTCTCCAAAGAATTGTATTTCCTGTCAGATTAGAATAATCATGCCAAACAATAATTGAATTATCATCTTTTAAAATTTTAAATACATTTTCAGTATCTTTTTTTACTTCATTGTACTGATTGCCACCATTAACATAAATAAGATCAAATTTACCAATAGAAGAAAAATCAAATGTTTGTGAATTCTGCATTATATGTTTTACATTTGAAAGATTTTTTGAAAACATTCTTTGAACTGCAATTCCTTCTTTTGTTGATCCTTGTTGTTGCAATTCCTTATCGGACATACTAATTGAAATACATTCTTTAGCAATTGATGATATGTTTACAAGACTTTCACCAATCCATGTTCCAATTTCTAAATATCTACATTGTTTAAATTTTCTTGCTAATCCTTTAAGTAATGAATAATCAGAAATCTGTGAACCATGAGATAATGCTGTGTAATGAGTAATGGTTTCATTAAACTCTGGTAAAATATCAAGAAAATCAATTGTAGGCAAACCATTTTTTAATCCATATTTTTTTATAACATAATTCTTATTTGGATTATCTTGTTCATACACATATCCTAAAACTCCAGGGTTTCTTATTATGATCTTAATTATTTGAAGAAATTTTTTTAATGATGCCATATATTCAGATTAACAATTATCTTACCTATTTATTATTAAAGACTAACTGATTAAGATATTTTTAATTATATAATTAATGAAATTATGTTAAAGGCTTCACAATAAGGGGATTCTATTTTTATTCCCATAGTTTTAGATTGCGCCAAAATGTTTTCAGATTGAAAATAGTTTTTATTTTTATATGTATTGTAATGTTTTAATGATTTAATTTTATGAAGAATTTCTTGTTTTGAGAGTTTAATAAAAAATGAGGGTTTTGAATACATAGTACTTCTTTCAATATTAAATTCAATTAGAGAAATATCTCTAAATGTTCGTTGACATTCCATGTTAGATACATGATGATCTTGATGAAGATCAGATGAATTAACAAAAACACATGTTGGTTTGACTTTTTGTTTTATTTTAAAAAGAAAATCACAAATTTCTTGTCTAGAATATGAAAATTCACGAGTTGTAAAATTACCCAATAAAATATGATTTTTTTTTATTCCCAAAAATTGTAAACTCTGATAATGTTCAGAAATAAGATTAGGATTTTTAGAATTTTGTTGATTTTTAGAAAGAGTTAAAGTAAAAATTTTTGATTTTGGACTTATTCGTGATATTAATCCTGCACAACCTAATTCAACGTCATCTGGATGACATCCTATGAAAAGTACAGGTCCATTACCTAAAATATTAAACAAATCTTTCAATAAAGTTTTAAATGTTCAATTGTTTATTAAACTTACAATAAATAGTAACTATGATATAACATATTTTAAAAAAATTAAATATGAAAATTGCACTAATTTCTATATTTTTAGATGATGGTTATGAACATGTTTTAGATGATAAATTTATGGAGGATGTTGTTTGTCAAGAAGATCACTATTATCATAGAATTGCACATTTGTTGGAAATGGGAAATCACGAGCCTATAGTTTTCTATATTTCAATAGAAAAAAAATTAAAAAAATTTACACACAAATATGGTCACACAATAATACGCGTTCCAGCAAAAAAAATTCCGTTTTTGCATGAACCAATAGTATATTCACCAGAATTAATAAAACAAGTAAAAAATAATTTTGATATTTCTTTACTTTTTAGCTATTATGTAATGTATAAAGTTCCAGATATGTTTGATTACATAATTAGAAAATTAAAAGGAAAAATGCCAATCATGACAAGATGGTCAGGTGGACAACATAAATGGTTATTTCCCATTAGGAAAAAAATTAAAAAATCTGCTCTTCAAAATTGTGATAAAATTATTTGTGGTGGAAAAGAAGAAATTGAAGTTCTTAAAAATGTCTTCAAAATTCCTAATTCAAAAATAGAATTTATGATAAATCCACATAATTTAGAATTGTTTAAAAATAGAGATAGAATTGAGGCGTGTAAAAAACTTAAAATTTCTTCAACAAAGAAATATTTTCTTTATGTAGGTAGACTAGTAAAGAATAAAGGAATAGAAGAATTGTTAGAAACGTTCAATGAAATAAAGTCTGAATATTCAGACATGAATCTTATTTTTATTGGTGATGGACTATTAAAAAAAGAAATGACAGAGTTTATTGAAAAAAATAATCTAAATGACAGAGTTGAACTTAAAGGGAAACTTCCACATGAGATTATTTGTTACTATTATAATGCATGTTCAATTTTATTTCATATAGGGACTTCAGGTGGTTTACCAAATGCTGTTGTGGAAGGAATTGCTTCAGGAATTCCAGTAATTGCTACTGAAAATGGTGCAAATAAAGAATATGTAAATCAAGATTATAAAACAGGAATAATAATTGAACCAGGTAATAAAATCGAGTTAAAAAAAGCAATTAAAAAAATAATTGAAATGCCAGAAAAATTTTCTAGAGAAGTTCCAGAAATAATCAAAGAATTTTCATTTGAAGGGTACGGGGAAAAATTAGAAATTTTGTTTAAAAAAAGTTTAGAAAAAAGAAATAATTATTGATTAATGAAAATTATCATAAATTTCAATTTAACTCAAAAGATTTAATATCATCAACTGTAAAAGTGTCTTTTTTATGAGAATCATCTTTTCTAGATAAAGATGTAATAAACAAACATTCAGAATTAGAGATGCCAATTACTTCTCGATAAAAGTATTGTGGCAAAAAGATCATATCTTTTTCATTAAGTACTGTTTCTTCAACTTTTGAATTTTTTTCAAGTAAATTTTTTGTCCTTACTTTAATTTGCCCTTTTAAAACAAAAATCCATTGCTTATCTTTTTTATGAAAATGTTTACCTCTAACAGAATTTTTGTTAATAGTAAAAATTGTAATATGTTGAATATTTGAATTAGATAATATATCATAAATTTCTCCCCTATCATCAGAGAAAACGGGTTTAATTTTATTAATTTCCATTAGAATTTATCACTCAAAATCATTCTTTTTTTGCAAAATATTCATTTCATTTGGATATAATGGAGCATCCCAAGGAAATACTTTTCCATCTAAAAACATCTTCCATCTTTGAAGATCTTCATTTACCATTAATTTAATCAAGTCATGAAATTTAGTTTTTGGTTCCCAACCTAATTCGTCTTTAGCTTTTGAATAATCCCCTCTAAGGAGATTAATATCAAGAGGTCTAAAGTATTTTTCATCAGTTTTTACATAATCTTTCCAATCTAGATTTAATATTTCAAAAGATACTTTTGCCAATTCTTCCACTGAATAAGTTTCACCGGTACTAATGACATATGTTTCAGGTTTATCTTGTTGCATCATTAAATAAATTGCTTCCATATACTCTGGGGCATATCCCCAATCTCGTTTAGATTGTAAATTACCTATTGAAATATCTTTTTTTAAACCCAATTTAATTTGTGCAGCGGCATTAGTAATTTTTCTTGTTACAAATTCAAGTCCTCGAATTGGGGATTCGTGATTAAACAAAATGCCTGAAACTGCAAACATATCATATGCCTCTTGATAAATTTTAGTAATCCAATGTGCATATAATTTTGCTGCTGCATATGGACTTGCAGGTGAAAAAGAAGTTTGTTCATTTTGAATTTGTGTATTTGAATTTCCAAACATTTCACTACTTGAAGCTTGATAAAATTTTACATTGGGATTTATTGATTTTATAGATTCCAAAAAACGTGTTACTGCAGTACCTGTACTGTGTGAATTACCAACAGGTTGTTCAAATGCAGTACGAACAAAACTCATTGCAGCCATATTATAGACTTCGTCGGGATCAGAAATTTTTATAGAGTTAATTAATGAACCCATATCTGTAAGATCTGCAGGTATTAAATTGATTTTAGAATAAACATCCGCATATTGTAGCCTCCAAAAATTTGGTGTTGATGTTCTTCTAAAAGTTCCAAATACTTTGTATCCTTTACTTAGTAGTAATTTTGCTAAATAAGCCCCATCTTGACCAGTCACTCCTGAAATTAGAGCTCTTTTGGATTTCATACTATATGTTAATTTATGTATAATAAAAATTCGTTTATCCTTTTCTACGTATAAAAAAACAGATTATTTGGAAAATTCCTCATACAATTTTAATAATTTTTTTGTTTCTATATCAACATCATATTTTTTCGAAATTTCTGACCGAAGTTTTTTTCCTATTGTAATTCTTGCTTGTTCATCTTGAAGATATTGTAGTTTTTCAAGATAATCATTTTTTGATTTTGCCTCAAGGAAAAGATTTTTGGGATGTCCTAATGCTCCAGTTTCTGATGTTAGAACTGCCATTTGACATGCTCCAGCTTCTAACATTTTTGTTTTACCTGCCAGTAAACGAGAATGATCAGGGTAAGGAGAAAGTAGAACACTATTTCCAGATAAAACTTCAAGATAATTTTCTACTCTTCCTAAGAAATTTACATTCGAAAATGACAAAGATTCTTTGAAATCAATAGAAGCATCTCCAATAAATTCAAAATTTATTTTAGGTGAATTTTTAACACAAAAATGCAGTAACTCAAGTGCTTCATAATTTTGGGTTCCAGGTAAAAAAGGACCAACTACTGCAACTTTCATTTCATTACATCTAGTTGTAGGATAATCATCTATGTTTACAGCATTTTTAACAATAGTTGCACTCTGAAAGTGTTTTACTCTATCATAAACTTCATCACTTACACATACAAGATGTGCAGCGTTTTTCCAAATCTTATGTTCTAGTTTTTTCATATAATGAGATTTTGTTCTAAATCCCCATCTTTTCCATAATGGTAATGATTTATTAAAAAATTTGTACCACATTGCTTCATATCCAATTCCATGAATATCAGAAATGTAAGTATTTTTTTCAAAATAACGTCCTGTATGTTGTTGAGCATGAATTAAACAATTTGTGGGTTTTTCGGAATTTTGATCGAAATTATCACTTATAGAAATATTTGTAAATCCATGCTTCTGCAAAGCATCAACTTCCCATTTGACTCTTATTGCAGAACCACTTGGTTCATCCATTGAATATTCAGTAGTCATTACAACATTAGTATTCAATTCATATCAATTCAAAATTGTAGATATGTAAATCTATTGAATATTTTTTTGTTTTTCATAAATAATTAATCAATATAGATTTCTAAATAAAATAATTCTAAATAATTCTCCTTAAAAGATTTTTATTTAATATACATCATTTAACATTTTTTGTATTTCTAATTTACTAATTGGTTTTAATTTTTCAAAATAATTTTTAATATTTTTTGGTTTTTTGGCATTCTTATATTTTTTAGAAGATACAGAATCAAACATTGATGGCATTATGAAGAAATCTTTAGTTTCTAAAACATTTTCTAATTCAAAATCAGTTAAAAGATATTCAGTAATTTTTTCACCTGGACGAATACCAATAATTTTTGTTTTAATATTAATAGGATTTAAATTATATTTTGGAGCAATAATTTTTTTCATTACATCAAATAAATCATTTAGTAATATTAAGGGCATTTTTAATACAAATGTTTCTCCACCTTTTGCATATTCAGTTGCCTTTAAAATTAAATCAACAGATTGATTTTTTGTCATAAAAAATCGTTCCATATTTTTATCAGTTAAGGTTATTGGACCGCCATCTTTTATTTGATTTTCAATTTTAGGTATTATAGAACCTCGTGTTTGTAAAACATTTCCAAATCTTACTGATGAAAAAATTGTTTTTGATTTATTATGAAATGATTCAGCAGAAATTAATTTTTCTGAAAGTAATTTAGTTGCACCTAAAACACCTATTGGATTAACTGCCTTATCAGTACTAATGTTAATTACTTTAGAAACAGATTGTCTTATTGATGCCTTACAAATATTATATGTTCCAATAGTATTGACAGTTACTGCTTCAAACGGATTTAATTCACATCTATCAACATGCTTTAATGCTGATGCATGAAATACAATATCAATATCTTGTACAATTGAGTTAACAGTTTCAAAATTACGAATATCTCCTATTATATATTCAATATTTTTTCCAGAAAATTCTAATTCAGTTTCATAAAGAGCATTTTCATCATTACTAAATATTCTAACTAATGAAGCACCTTCAGAAAGTGATTTTTTTACTAGTTCTTTTCCAATAGAACCTGAACCACCAGTCACAAGAATATTTTTTCCTTTTAAAAGAGATGACATATTCTATTTCAAAACAAGTTCCAATAAATTATTTCCTATATTAAATTTTAATTTCATATAATTCAAAAACTTTAGATTAAATTCAAGTTATACATTCACAAAATGGATGAAAAATTCAATTCTGGTTACAGGTGCAACAGGCTTTATTGGAAAGCATTTGATTAAAAAAATTCACAATTATAATATTGCAGTAGATAAAAATGGGAAAAATGTAGATCTACGAATTAGAAAGGATGTATTAAAGATGAAAAGGGCAGATATTGTAATACATTTAGCAGCAAAAATTCCAGCAAAAAAAAATTATTCAAAAAATATATTTTTTGAACATAATATTTTAGGAACATTAAATATTTTAGAATATTGTGTTCAGAAAAAAATAAAAAAAATAATTTTTGTAAGTAGTTATGTATATGGTAAACCAAAAAATAATCCAATTAATGAAAAATATGAAATAAAACCTCATAATACTTATGCAAAAAGCAAAGTTTTATCTGAAGAATTATGTAAAATATATGCGGAAAAATATAAAATACAAATAATTATACTAAGACCATTCAATATATTTGGAGATTTACAAAAAGATAATTCTCTTATTTCAAATATAATTAAATCAATTAAAAATAATAGTTCTATTACAATAATTAATAAAAATAATAAAAGAGATTATTTATTTATAGATGATTTAATTGAAGGAATAATAAAATTAATTGATTATAAATGTAAATTTGAAATTTTTAATATCGGTTCAGGAACATCTTATTCATTAGAAAACATAGTTAATTTATTTGAAAATAAAAGTAAGAAGAAAATAAAAAGGAAATATAAAATATCTAAAGAAAATAATATCCCCAAAATCCAAGCAGATATTACTAAAATTAAAAAAGAAATAAAATGGAATCCAAAATATACTTTAGTAGAAGGTATAGAAAAAATTATTGTTAAAAATACTAAATAAGAAGGGATTCATATAATTCTAAATATTTTTGTCCTATACTTGACCATTCAAAATTTTTAATTAATTCAGATGATTTTTGACCAAAATTTTTAACTAGAATTTTATTTTCAGAAAGGATAATAATTTTTTCGTTTATTTCATCAATTGATTCAGGATTAACAAGAAATCCATTTTCATTATTAATAATTAATTCTTTATTACCACCAATATTAGATGCAATTATTGGAATCTTACAAGCCATCGCTTCTAGTATTGTAGTACTAATTCCTTCTGCTAGTGAGGGTTGAATTAAAGCAAAAGATCCACGAATTAGTGGTATGACTTTATTTTTTGGTAAATATCCCAAAAAATCTATGTTAGAATGAATTTTTGCAATTTTTTTTATTTCATTTTCTAAAGGACCAGAACCAACAATTAGTAGATGGATGTGTTCTGGTAAAATTTCAGATAAATGAATTAAAGATTCAATTCCTTTTTCTTTTGATAAACGCCCTACAAAAATAATTTGTTTGTCATATTTTTGATTAATATCTAAAGGTAACGAATCAATCTCAATTGCATTTGGGATATAATATGGATGATATCCTTGATTTGAATAATAATCAAAAGCATCCTTTGATCCAGCTGTAATTGCATCTGCCCACTTTAAGGCATTTTGTTCATATTTGTTTGATAATTTATGAGCAGTTTTTCCATGTAATAATCCAATTTGATTACTAAAAATTCCATGAAAGGTTACAACTTTTTTGCCTGAACTACCCTTAAATGCAAGAGCAGTTATTGGATGATGAGCATGAATTATATCATAATTTTCACCAAATTTTGTTTTAAGTAATGCTGATAACATAAAACTTGGATTTTTCAATTTTTTTATAGGAATTGTAAATGTATTTTCTGATGAAATTATTTTTACAGAATGATTTTTTGATTTCAAATAATTTGTAAGTCCTTGTACATGTTTAGCTGTTCCACCTATTCCTGATTGTGTAGGAGAAATCATCAATATTTTCATAAAAAATAATTATTTCTATTCTTTTTAAGAGCTTTCTTATTATGATAAATTAATTATTTTCAAGTAATTTATGGGTTATTAAAAGAAACATAATTTTTATTTATTTCATAAATAAATACACAATTTTTCATACCATCATATTCATCATAGAAACTTGGAGATGCATAAACCAGTTTTAATGGACCGTCACCATCATGATCATATTTAATTTCTTTAATACTAAGAGCTAGATATCCAGGTAAGAAAGAATTAGATTCTTTTTTATTTTGATTATCATAATACGTTACTACAGTATATGGAATCATTTTTCCTAACAAAGTTTCATTCCAAAAATAATTAGTCATCACAGCATTATCAGAAAATTCTAGATATTTTGATACGGGTAATTCACCTATATTAGCAAACCAAAATATTTTTAGCTCATCACCGCCACCACCTAAAAGATACATTGGATCATTGTTCCACTGTGCATCTACTTTTTGAACAGAAATAAAAGTAACAATATAATCAGCATTCATTTCTTGCAGCATTTTCCAACTACTATCAGGAGTACTAAGTAACATGCGAGCATGATCTTTAATTAAATTACTATGAATTGTAGAATTATCAGATAATGTAGCTCTTTCTCCTAAAGTTTGAATCCAGTATCCCCAATCCCACCATGATGCTATGACTGAATTTTCAGGAGTATTGGTTTTTATCCATTCAAGAGCGTCTTTCCAATCATTAGTAGGAGGATTCCCAGTTCCCCCAGTAAGTAATGCAACAGGATAATCGTTAGCCTTAATCCAATTAAGATGAGAAGGGTAAATCATTGGTATGATGAATAAAATCAAAATTAGTACAATAAATGAAATTTTGAATAGAATAGATTTTTTTGTAGTTGTATTAATCATAAAAAATTTTTTACTTAATATAGATAATGAAATAGAAGCCAAAATAATTAATGATATTGATGCAAATAATTCTAATCTCACAAATGAAGAGCTGACATATACTCCTGTTATTCCAATAATTATTACAAATACTCTCATATCATTTTTTATAAAAATTTTAGATTCAGGTAATTTTTTTGATAAAAGAAACCAAGCACCAAGTGCTGCAAAAATCATTAAAATTGAGTGTAATAGAAAAGATGTTGAAGTGGTAGAAGTAGAATGTTCTGCAACAGAATCAATAAGAGGTACATTAGTTGTTAAAAAGGGGTTAACTGCATGTAGATATCTAACTCCAGGTAGAGAACTATCTGATACGTCATTAATAATTAGTAACAATGATCCAATTAAGAGTATAGAAAGTAACAGGAATAAATTATTTCTAATTTTAGTTTCATTTTTACTTATTTTTTGAACAAATATGGAAACTACTAAAAATATATTTGGAATAATTAAGGCCAATCCCCCCATACCATATACAAAATTTGGTCCAGGTCTTTCAAAACTACTTGACACTAAAAGAAATATTACTGTAAATAATGGAACACACCATAACAAAAATTTATGATCATTTCTAAAAAATGGTAAGGCTAAAATAAATAATCCTAATGGAATTACAAAAAATTGAATTCCTCCCCAGGCTGACATTCCAAAACCCATTATAATTCCTCCAAAAATAATTTTTAAAATTATAATTTTATTATTTTTGGAATGTATTGCACTCAAAAATAAATATAATCCAAGTAGACCATAAAAAATTCCCAATGGTTCTGATTTAAACCAGCCTATTGAACCTCGTATAAGTATTGGAAGTGATATTGCAAATAATAAAGATGCAATAAGACCTGCGGTAGTTCCTGCAAATAATCTAACTAATGCAAAAATAACAATTACAGTTAATGAACCAATTATTGCAGGAAATAATATAGTGAAATCATATAGTGATGAATTCCCTGCAAATATTTGATAAGTGATAGCTGCTGTAACATGAAGCATAACTTGAGAAGTGGCAGAAACATCTCTACCTAGAGGATACCAACTTCTATCATCATTCCATTCTAAATATTTAGATAATCCATTTTCAACCAAATATTCAGTAGCCCGAAAATTGAAAAATGGATCAAATTCATTTAATTCAAATCCATATTCTGCAGGCATAGATCTAATTAGAAAAGATGCTGAAAATGCTAAAATTAAAACTCCAATTATAACAAGATGATTTAATTTAAAATTAAAACTACCAGTTTGAAATAGTTTGGTTTGAGAATTCAATAATAAAATTGGAGTTTAAACGGTTATTACTCTTTTGAATAAAATTCTATTATGGTATTGTTTGAAATGAATCATTATTATATGAAAAAATAGGATAAATTATAATTGTTATTTAAAAAATTTACAGTAATTCATCCTTTTATGCTTGCCATATTTCCAACAATTTTTTTATTTTCACAAAATGTTAACAGTTCCCCTAATGAGATAATCTTACCAATCTTACTAACGTTGGGAGCAACAATATTAATTTGGATTTTGATTAATCAACTATTAAAAAATAAAATAAAATCAGGATTAATTATTTCTATAGGATTAGTTTTGTTTTTTTCATATGGGCATTCATTTGATCTTTTAGATGAAAATTTTCCCAGTTTTCCTATTTTTGAAAAACATTTGATTTTGTTAAGCATTTACATTATTACATTCATCGTATGTTCTACATACGTTATCAAAAAAGATAAGATATTTGATAATACTACAAAAATAAGCAATGTAATGTCAATAGTTATCATAATATTACCTCTCGTTACTATTGGACAGTTCTACATAATAGATAATTCATCTTTTATAGAATCTGAAGATGAAATTGGAATAAATCAAATAGATGAATTAGATAAATTTCCGGACATATATTATATTATTCCTGACGCATATGCAGGTTCAAATGCATTAAAAACAATTTTAAATTATGACAATACAAGTTTTGAAAATTTCTTAAAAGAAAAAGGATTCCAAATATCGGATGAAAGTTATAGTAATTATGAGGCTTCACGATTTTCTATTCCATCAACTTTAAACATGAAATATCTTGATGACATTTACAATAAAACTAAAAGTGTTAATTCTATGAATAAAGAATTATTTAATATTTCACACGATAATGAAGTACTAAAAAAATTCAAATCTAAAGGATATACAACATATGTAATAGAATCAGGAATACAGTCATGGGATACGCCTACGACAGATATGAAAAATGTGGACTATCGCCTTTGTCATACTAGTAATATATTAGATACAGAATTTATTTCGATATTAATTCAAACTACAATAATTAATCCTGTTCAGGCTCAATTATTTGCAAAAGATCATCGAGACAAGATTCTTTGTGGGTTTTCTGAATTATCTGAAATGCCAAATAAAAAAAATTCTCCTAAATTTGTATTAGTACATTTAATGGCTCCTCACCCACCATATGTTTTTGGTTCTAATGGAGAAGAACTTCTTCCTGAAAATCTTGGACTTGAAGATATAGAAGAAAACTTTAATGAAGAATTTTATCTAGGGCAACTAGAATTTGTCAATTTAAAAATGAAAAAGAGTGTAGAGAAATTATTAGATACCAACAATCCACCCATTATAATTATTCAATCAGATCATGGAATGAAAGAGAGTCATTCTGAAGATGAATATACAAACTTATTTGCTAAGTTTAGTAATTTTAAAGCATATTATTTTCCATACGAAGGAAGAAACATTGAATTTGAAACAACTACTCCTGTAAATTCCTTTAGAGTTTTGTTCAATCTTTATTTTAATGATGGATATGAATTGTTAGAAGATAGAATTTTTGTCATTGATGGAAAAGAATATCAATTTAGAGATATTAGTAAAATTTTGAAAAACTAATCAATAGAAATTTTTCTAGATTTTAGAAATTTATAATAATTACATTGTTGCTTGTGAAGCGTCATGGAACATCTGACTCTTTGCACAGCCAGCAGCAAGTTCATCACCTGCACCACGTCTCATAAGGCCTCTGTATAGACCATCTTCAAGTTTTACACCCTCACGTTCTTCCCATTCCTCAACAGTGATAGAATATTTCTTTTGAATTCTATCTCTATACCATTCTGGAATTACATTGAATGCACAAAATGGGACTATTCTAAGGTCTGGAGTAACATAGTGAATATCACATCTTTGTAATCTTTCTAAATCTTCATTGTATTTGTCTTGGAAGTGCATCATACCAAGGAATAATCCTTTAACATGCCATGAACCAACTGCATCAAATGATCTCTTCATGAGAATATTACCAAACATTTTTGCCAAATCTAATCCTGCTGGTTGTTTTTTACTATCAACAAAGCCTTTTAGTTTTCTCACAACTTCAAGCATCGTAAAGTACTTGTTTTTACCAGAACGAATTTCTTCTGCCTTATCTTCAAAGAGTTCTAACATTCCTTGAATATCACAAAATTTAGTTAATGGAACAAATTTCTTTGTATCTGCATCTTCAAAGATGTATGTTCCTGCACCACAAGCAAAGTGAATAGATAATTCATATTTTGGTTTACTTGAAAATGCTTCAATTACATTAGTTAGTGGCATACAACTTGGAACTGGGAACCAATCATCAACAGTTACTTGACCATCTGTCTGCTCTTCAATTCTTTGAACACAATCAGGAACTGTGATTCTATATTTTTCACGTTCAGATTTACCCATTCTACCAGTTAGTGATACTGGTTGAAA
>Ga0257121_1000257_pt1 | contig 47336 bp, 49 predicted proteins | sample SI106_100metaG_FD_190180 | JGI IMG/M metagenome (GOLD analysis project Ga0257121, IMG submission 190180) | Marine microbial communities from Saanich Inlet, British Columbia, Canada - SI106_100 | ecosystem: Environmental > Aquatic > Marine > Inlet | place: Canada: British Columbia | collected...
TGGTGTTGGTTGTAATCTTGAAGCTTCAATTAAAGATAATAAAGTTGTGGCAATTGATACACCTAAAGAAACAGATGTTAATGCAGGTCATACTTGTATTAAAGGAAGATATGCATTTAGTTTTTATAACCATCCTGACAGATTAAAAACTCCATTAATAAAAAGAAATGGAAAATTTGAAGAAGCTTCTTGGGATGAGGCTTATGATTTTATTAAAAATGAAATGAATAGAATTGTTAAAGACAATGGCCCTGATGCATTTGCAGGAATTTCATCAGCAAGATGTACTAATGAAGAAAACTATGTTTTTCAAAAAATGATTAGAGCTGCTGTTGGAACTAATAGCGTAGATTGTTGTGCAAGAATTTGTCACTCACCTACTGCATGGGGAATGCAACAAACATTTGGAACAGGTGCTGCAACAAACTCTACAGAAGATATTTATTTTGCTGATTTATTTTTAGTAATAGGTGCGAATCCTACTAACGCCCACCCAGTAACAGGTTCAAAAATTAAACAACAAGTAATGAAAGGTAAGAAATTAATTGTACTAGATCCTATTACAACAGAGCTTGCTAAACTTGCAGATTATCACATCAAACTAAGACCCGGAACTAACGTTGCAGTTCTTAATATGATGTTGCATTTTATTATTAAATCAAAATTACATAATGCAGATTTTGTAAGAGATAGAACTGAAGGATTTGACAATTTTATCAAAGAAATTGAGAGACAAGATGTTGATCATCTAGCAAAAGTTGCTGGTGTTGACAAACAATTAGTTAAAGAAGCAGCAATTGCTTATGCAACAGCACATAATTCTATGGAATTCCATGGTTTAGGGGTAACTGAGCACCAACAAGGTTCAAAAACAGTAATGTTAATTGCAGATCTTGCAATGATTACTGGAAATATTGGAAGAAGAGGTGTTGGAGTAAACCCTCTTAGAGGTCAAAACAATGTTCAAGGTGCAGCTGACATGGGCTGTCAACCACACCAAGGGGCTGGTTACTTTGAGGTTGCAGATGAAAAAAATCAAAAATTCTATACAGAAAAATATGGAGTGACACATCCAACAAAACCTGGATTAAAAATTCCACAAATGTTTGAAGCAGCAATTGATAAAGAATTAAAAGGCTTATGGATTATTGGTGAAGATATAGTTCAAACTGATCCTAATAGTGCACATGTAGTTGAAGCAATGAACTCACTAGAATTATTAGTTGTGCAGGAAATTTTTATGAGTGAAACAGCAAAACTTGCAACTGTGGTTTTGCCTGGAACAACATTCTTAGAAAAAGATGGAACTTTCACAAATACAGAAAGAAGAATTCAAAGAGTTAATAGAGCAGTTGAGCCTCTACCAGGAACAAAACCTGATGGAGTTATTGTAACCGATATGATGCAAAAATTAGGTTTTGATCAACCAACATATGATGCTGATCAAGTTTTATCTGAAATTGCTGATGTAGTGCCATTCTTTAAAGGTGTTACAAGAGAAAGACTTGGAAAATTAGGATTACAATGGCCTGTTCAAGAAGATGGAACAGATACCCAAATACTACACACGGAGACATTTAAAATAGGAAAAGGGCAACTTAAGAATTTTGATTGGAAAGAGTCCACAGAAATTGAAACTAATAAAAAAGATTACCCATTAATCTTAACAACCAGTCGAGTGTTACAGCATTACAATGCTGCAACTATGACTAGACGAACAAGCAATATAAATATTGTTAAAGAGGACGTTTTATTAGTTCATCCTAAAGATGCTGTAGAAAGAGATTTGAATACAGGTGATATTGGAAGATTATATTCAGGTAGAGGTGAAGTTGCTTTGAAAGTAGAAGTTACAGACAAAGTTAAACAAGGTATCGTGTTTACAACTTTCCACTTTCCAGAACATATGGTTAACATGGTTACTGGACATGGAAAAGATGAAGAAACAATGTGTGCTGAATATAAAGTTTCATCAGTGCAAGTTCAGAAGATTTCAAATCAATTTAAAACTGAAGTACAACCAAAAGAAAATCAGGCTGAAGTAAAATAAATAAAATGACCATTGGTTGGCATTTTGATAACACCTATTCAAGACTATCAAATACTTTTAAAGAAGAAATTAAACCAACACCTGTTCATAATCCTGAGCTTGTAATCATAAATGATAATTTAGCTAATGATTTAGATTTAAATTTTTCAAAAATTTCTAGAAAAAATCTATCTGAAATGTTTTCTGGAAACAAAATACCAAAAGATATCAAAACTATTGCGCAAGCTTATGCTGGCCATCAATTTGGTCACTTTACTATGCTTGGAGATGGAAGAGCTGTTCTTTTAGGTGAACATATTACAAGTAATAACAAGCGTTTTGATGTTCAATTCAAAGGTTCTGGCCGAACATCCTTTTCAAGGACCGGAGATGGTCGTGCTGTTTTAGGTCCTATGTTAAGAGAGTATATAATTAGTGAAGCAATTCACGCATTAAAAATCCCAACGACTAGAAGTCTTGCAGTAGTAAAAACTGGTGAAAAGGTTGTAAGAGAAAATTTATTGCCAGGGGCAATCCTAACCAGAATTGCATCAAGTCATATTCGTGTTGGTACTTTTCAATACATTTCAGCAAAACAAAATTTGGATGATTTAAATACCTTAGTTAATTACACAATAGAAAGACATTACCCAGAAATTAAATCATCAAATAATAGGGCTTTAGATTTACTTAATCTTGTAATGGAAAAACAATGTAAGTTAGTTGTTGATTGGATGCGTGTAGGTTTTGTTCATGGGGTAATGAACACAGATAATATGACAATCTCAGGTGAAACGATTGATTATGGTCCTTGTGCATTTATGAATCAATATGATCCTAAAACAGTTTTTAGCTCTATTGATAAATTTGGTAGATATTCATTCTCAAATCAACCTTCTATTACCAAATGGAATTTAGCAAGATTTGCTGAATGTCTAATACCACTAATCAATAAAGATGAGGATACCGCTATTACTTTAGCAACTGAGACTATTGATAACTTTCAAAATATATATGAACAAAAATGGTTAAATATGATGAGAAATAAACTTGGTTTATATGGAAATGATACAAATGATAAAAAGCTAATTAATAATTTATTAAATTGGATGGAAAAAAATAAAGCCGATTATACAAATACATTTTGTTATCTAATGAATGTCAAAATTAATGACCAAATATATAAAGATGAGTATTTTATAAAGTGGTGCAAAGAATGGCAAAACAGAATTTTTAAAGATGATGGTTCAAAAGAAAAATCTTTAGAACTTATGAAAAATTCTAACCCTGTTATTATTCCAAGAAATCATAAAGTCGAAGAAGCCTTAACAGCCGCTAATGAAGATAATTTAGAGGTAATGAATAAATTATTATCAAAATTGAGTAATCCTTATAATGAACAAATTGATATTGAAGATTATAAGTCACCATCAAATGATAAAAATTACCAGACTTTTTGTGGAACTTAATTTATAATACGTATGGCTCTGGTCTTGCGCTATTTCCAAGAACTCTTTCAACAGCAAAATCACTAATATCAATTGTTTGATATGAGCCTGTGGTAATTAATTCTGTTAAAGCTCTTCCAATTCCAGGTGCTTGCATTAAACCTCTACCCGTAAATCCAGATGCCATATATACATTTTCATATTTTGGATGTTTGCCAACTACAGCATTGTTATCTAACTTATTACAATCATAGTAACCTGCCCAACCACCAGTTAGTTTTAATTCTTCAAATGCAGGTATTCTTTTAGCTAAGGCAGGCCAAACTAACTCTTCAAAATCATTCCATGCTGGCTCCAAATCTTCTGCATCGAATACTGAATTAGGTGAACCGGCAAGATACTCGCCACCCTCTGGTCTCCAATAAACCCCTGTTGTTAAATCGCCTGTTAAAGGCATTTCTTTAATATATTTTGGACACTTTACCCTAAAAACAGTATGTTTTTGTGGGACAACAGGGATATCATCAAGTAATTTTTTAGTCCAACATCCAGCAGCTGATATTATGGTGTTAGCTTTAATTTCAGAGATACTTTTTACTTCTCCTTTTATAAATTCAGCTCCTAATTCTATAGCTTTGCTTTTTAACGCTCCATGAAACATGAATGGATCTATCCAACCTTCACTTTGATTGTCTGTATAAGTAGCTGTTTCTATCCCTTCATTATTTATATAGGGAAATACTTTTGATAATTCAGAACCTTTAATATTTTTAGTTCCAGCTTCACAAACCTTATGATTTTCGAGAGCTCTATATTGTTCTTCTGCATGCTCAGGGCCAAACATTAATAAATAGCCATTGGTTACCATGCTAGCAGTTGGATTGGGATTCTTTTCAGTTTTTAAAAGATCTGGAATTTGATAAATAAATTCTCTTGCAAATTTACCAAGTAAAATATTTTCTTTTTGATAAAATTGTCTTCTAAAACCACCTAATGATAATGGAAACGAAGCTGTTTTATAAGTTGGATCTCTTTCTATTACTTTTACTTTTCTACCTTCTTTAGATAAAAAATAAGCACTTGCAGCCCCTATTATACCACCACCAATTATTACAACATCATCCATATTCAATTTAATATTATTAAACTAAAATTTAAAATCAAAGCAAAACTGCACCAAAGTATATAAGGAATCATTAAATAGGAACTTGCTATGTTGACACGATTAAATCTAATAATAAGAATAACGATTAGGCTAATTAGTATTATCAGCACAAATAAAGCTAATAACATGTTATGAAATACAAAAAAAACTATACTCCAAGTTGTATTAAAAACCAGATGGATGAAATAAATATAAACAGTATTCATATCTCGGTTTTTATTGTGCCAAAAAACCCATATTGCAATTGTCATCATCAAATATAGTGTTGTCCAAACAGGTGCAAATATCCAATCTGGAGGATTGAACACTGGTTTATTTAACAATGAGTACCATGGTTCTTTAAAGCTAATTGTCGCTAAGCCTCCAATGAAAGAAGCTGAAAATGTAACTAAACTAAAAAGTAAGAATGATATGAATTTGTTTTTTAACACATATCTATTATACAATAAATTATGGAAGAAAAAAAAGTTATTTGGATAACTGGTGCAAGCAGTGGAATAGGTAAAGCTGTTGCAATTGAATTTGCAAAAAATGGGTGGATAGTTGCCGTATCTGCAAGACGAGAAAATTTGTTAAATGAACTTAGAGAAATTAATGAAAATATTTATCCCTTTCCATTAGATGTTACAGATATTGATAAATGTAAAACAGTTGCAACAAACATAATTAATCAATTTAAAAATATTGATATTTGTTTATTTGGCACCGGAATGCATGATCCAAAATCAGAAAAAAAGTTTAATTTAGACAAGATAAGAAAAATTATGGAAGTAAATTATTTTGGAACAATGAATTCTATAAACTCTATCTATGATTATTTTTCTGAAAAAAAAAATGGTCAAATATCAATAATTTCTTCTGTAGCTGGCTATCGAGGTTTACCTGCTGCTGGAGCATATTGTGCTTCAAAAGCTGCACTTACTAGTTTTGCAGAAAGTTTAAATTTTGATATGCAAATGAAAAATGTGCGAGTTTCACTTGTTAGCCCTGGTTTTATTAAAACCCCAATGACAGATCAAAATGATTTTCCAATGCCAATGATTAAATCACCAGAATTTGCAGCGAATGAAATATATAAAGGGTTAACTGTGAAAAAAAGTTTTGAAATACACTTTCCAAAAGCTTTTACGTATTTTTTGAAATTTTTACAATTACTACCTAGTAGTTTGTATTTTAAACTTGTTTCAAAAGGTATGAAAAAAATAGATTACTAATCTTTTACAAAAACTACAGTTAACTCAGCCACTTTAAATCCAAACTTTGTCATTGTTGCTCTGTTAATTGCAACTCTGTCATCTTGTTTAAAAATCCAATCATCAAATGTGATCTTCATTTCTTTGCCTTTGACAGGTACTAATAAAACATATTCAAATTTAAATGCAGGTCCATAAGAGTATCCTATTGCTTTACCAACAACATCTCCTGCAGTACCTTCATAATTATTTTCATCTATCTTGTTGATAGTCCATTCTCTATTTTGCACTTCTCCATCATCCCAATTAAATTTTTCTTTTAAAATTAATTGCTTACCATCCCAAGTTCCATCTAGGTCAGCAGAGAATTGTCTTGTTACTTTACCAGATCTATTCTGGAGAACACCCCAGGCTTTTACATTTCCTGTTAAATATTCTTCAATTATTAATCTTGGTTCTTTATTTTTAAAATCTTCTGGTTTCATTGCGCTATTATTTGAACAACTTGTAATTAAGAATAATGAAATTATCAATGAAATTGATCTAATAATATTTAAATGACGCATTTGTATCTCCTCTATGTATTATTTATTTTGAAGTGAAAATTGAATTAAATCAATATTTTTTGATTTAAAACCGGCTTCACAATACGAAAGGTAAAACTCCCACATTCGTTTAAAAGTTAAATCAAAACCTTGGTTTTTAATCAAATCCCATTTTTTATTAAATTCATCTCTCCATAAAGCTAATGTATCTGCATAATGATCCGCATAAGAAACATACGAGTTCACAGTTAATCCATTATTAGACACAAGTTTATTAATAGTATTTTTATTAGGTAAAAACCCTCCTGGAAAAATATATTTTTGAATGAAATCTTGTTTATTTTTATACCTATCAAACAAACTATCATCTATGGTAATAGCTTGAATAGCAGCCATGCCTCCATCAGAGAGATTATGTTTGATTGTTTTGAAATAGCTCTCTAAGTAATTTTGACCCACAGCTTCAATCATTTCAATTGATGCTATGGAGTCATATTTTCCTTTTAAGTCTCGATAATCTTTAATTTCTATATTAACCTTTTCATTCAAACCACAATTATGAATTCTTTCTTTTGCATATTCAAATTGTCTCTTTGAGATAGTAATACAATCCAATTTAACATCATAATTTTTACCTAGATACTCTGCAAAACCACCCCAACCACAACCAATTTCTAAAACTTTATCCCCATTGCTGGGCTGAATTAAATTAATTAACTTTTGGTACTTGTTATTTTGCGCATCAGACAAATTTTTATTTTGATCATCAAATATTGCACTTGAATATGTGAGAGTTTTGTCTAGCCAAAGAGAGAAAAAATCGTTTCCAAGATCATAATGTTTAGCAATATTTTCCTTACTTCTATTTTTTGTATTTTTAATAAATCTGTTTTTAATAAAATTTAAAAATTTTAAATCTAATAAACCAGCAAATTTATGTACAATATTAATATTTCTTGCAGTTAATTCAATTAAATCAGATAAATCATCAGTTTCAAATTCATCTCTCATATAGCATTCAGCAAATCCAATACTTCCTCCTTTGATTAAATTATAATTTAATGCAGGAGTTTTAATTTTTAAATTAGCCTTTAGTTTATCATTTGGATTGCCGAATTTTAATACTTCACCAGAAAAAGTTGAGATTTCTAAAGATCCAACATTTATTCTTTTAAGAATACTAAAAACTATTTTATCTGCAACGCTGTAAAGTAACATTAATTTTCAATTGTTATATTATTGTTAGTTTTAATTTTTTTTTTTATGAACTTAATTCCTTTTGTCCATAATTTAAACGCTTCATAATGTATCGCTAGGATGATCTTAAAAGTCATCATTGGATGTTTTAAATATGATTTAATTAAACATTTTGTATTAAAATCTGACCTAATTCCATCTTGTGAGGCATACAAAATTTTATCTTGAGCGTCATACTGATCAATTATAACTGATATTTTATTCCCTGGTTTTAATAGTCGAAAAAAATAATTACAATTCATTTCAATAAATGGAGATACATGAAATTTTTTAGAGCAATTATTTTGTATTAAATTAGCATCTTTTTCTACTCGAAATATATAAGTATGTTGTTCTCCAAATGTATTTTTAACTTCATATAAAATTGAAATTAATTGATCTTTTAAATCATAAACATAAAAAACACTTAAAGGATTAAAAACAAAACCAAAAATTCTTGGATAACATAAAATCTTAATTTTTATATTGTCAGTAGAAATATTATTTTTTTTTAAATTATTATGTACCCATTCTACCAATGAAGATCCATTTCTTTCACCATGATCTTTGTCATAAAAGCTGATTAAATTAATCTTATTATATGAAAAAAAATTAACTTTATTATGTAGTGTTTCTAATTCAGAAAGATCTATTAATAATGAAAAAACATTATATTTAAAATAATGAATCTTTGGTTTAAACCTTTTGTGTATTACCTGCCCGTTATATATAGATGAATTAATCATTTAAGGTTTTAAGCATTTCAATTGAAGATTTTATGCCATCTTCATGAAATCCATAACCAAAATAACTTCCTACAAATAAAGTATTGTTAACATTCTGAATAGAATTTAATTTTGACTGATTTTTTAATGCATTTTCATCATAATATGGATGAGTAAAATCTATCTCATTATAAATCTTATTAGGGTCAATTTTAAAAAAAGGATTTATTGTTAAAAAAATATTTTGATTAATCTTTAAATTTTGTAATTGATTTAACCAATAAGTAACTGATGAATTCTCTTTATTATTTGGATCTAATGATGAATTCCATGAACATCATGCTTTTTTATTATTTGGCATTGAGCTTTCATCAGAGTGAATTATTGCAATATTTTTTCTATATTTAAAATTATTTAATATTTGTTTTTCTTGATCAGAAGCATCCGAGATAATCTTTAAACTCTCATCAGCATGAGAAGCTAGCACAACTTTGTCATAGGTAAAAAATTCATGTTCTGATCCATAATAAACCTTTACCCTGTTGTCACCTCTTACGATTTTATTAATTTCATAATTTTTATAATATTCTCCACTTATATTTGATAAAATTTTATTAACATAAGTTTTACTCCTATTAGATACTGTGAACCACTGAGGTCTGTTTTTAAGTTTAAACAATCCATGATTTTTAAAAAAATTTAAAAAGAATGATAATGGCATTTGCGATGCCTCATATGGTGGCATTGACCATATCGCTGAAACCATTGGTATTATGTGATAATCTATGAAGAAATTAGTTTTTTTGATTTTTTGCAAATATTCTCCAAGTGTAATGTTATTTTCAAGTGTATTAGGATCTAATTTTTCACACCTTTTGTAAAAATTAATTATTTCAAAAAACATTTTTACAAATTTATAATTAAATAAATTTAATTTGTTTGAAAAAATACCATTTAAACCTTTGCCACAATATTCGATATTGGTTTCTTTAACATTGACTGAAAACGACATGTCACTTTCTTCAATTTCAATCTCATTTTCTTTAAAAAAATTAATTAAATTTGGGTATGTGATTTTATTAAAAACCATAAAACCAATATCAACGGCAACTTTTTCTTTATCATTGTATTTAACATCCAATGTATAAGAATGACCACCAAAACGATCCTGCTTTTCAAATAAATCAACTTTATGTTTTTTTGATAAATAGTAAGCTGAGCTTAGTCCTGATATTCCCGAACCTACTACTGCAATTTTCATTTAATAATTTTATGCAGCAGTATCTTCATACTCATCCATTGATGGACATGTACAAAATAGGTTTTTATCTCCATAAACATTATCTACTCTTCCAACTGGTGGCCAATATTTGGCTGTCTTTAAAAATTCAGATGGATAAGCTGCTTCCTCTCTCTGATATTTATGTTCCCACTTGTTGGAAGCTAATTCAAGATGAGTATGTGGCGCATTCTTTACTGGATTGTCCAATTTATCATATTCACCTGAATGTATTTTATCGATTTCTTGTTTAATTTTTTGAAGAGTTGAGCAAAATCTATTTATCTCACTTAAACTTTCACTTTCAGTTGGTTCAATCATCATAGTTCCAGCAACAGGCCACGACATTGTGGGCGCATGGTAACCAAAATCTATTAAACGCTTAGCTATATCTTCCTCTGTAACACCTGTATCAGCTTTTATTTTTCTAATATCAATAATACATTCATGGGCAACATTCCCACTTTTGCCTTTGTACAAAATTGGAAATGAATCTTTTAGTTTGTGAGCAATATAATTTGCATTTAATATAGCAACTTGTGATGCTTTCTTTAAACCTTCAGAACCCATCATTTTTATATACATCCATGAGATTGATAAAATGCTTGAGCTTCCCCAAGGGGCAGCTGAAACAGCACCAATTCCTGTTGTAGGTCCACAATCTTTAATCACTGAGTGTTTTGGTAAGAAGGTTTCTAAATGTTTTTTGCAAGCTATTGGTCCCATACCTGGTCCTCCTCCGCCATGTGGAATACAGAATGTTTTATGTAAATTTATATGACAAACATCTGGGCCAAATTTTCCTGGTTTTGCAATACCTACTAATGCATTTAGATTTGCTCCATCCATATAAACTTGTCCACCATTTTCATGAATAAGTTCACAAATATCAGTTATTTTCTCCTCAAAAACTCCATGTGTTGAAGGATAAGTAACCATTAATGCTGCTAAATTATCTTTATGTTCTTCAGCTTTTTTCTTTAAATCTTCAAAGTCTACGTTTCCATGATCGTCACATTTAACCACAACGACTTTCATCCCAACCATTTGCGCACTCGCAGGATTAGTGCCATGAGCAGAGCTTGGAATTAAACAAACATTACGATTAGCTTCATTATTTTTTTCATGAAATTTACGAATTACCATTAATCCAGCAAATTCGCCTTGGGCTCCAGCGTTTGGCTGCAGTGATACACCTGAAAAACCAGTAATTGATCTAAGCCAATTTTTTAAATCAGTAAAAAGTTCTCTATAACCATCCATTTGTTCTACTGGAGAAAAAGGGTGTGGTTGTGAAAACTCTTTCCAAGTTACTGGTATCATCTCAGATACTGCATTCAACTTCATTGTGCATGAACCTAAAGCTATCATTGATCTATTTAAAGCAATGTCTGCATCTTCTAGTTTTTTTAAATATCTAAGCATTTCAGTTTCTGAATGATAGCTATTAAAAACTGGATGATCTAGGTAAGTTGAACTTCTTAATAAATTTTTAGGAATATTAGATAAGCTCTCATTCATAGATTCTTTAATTGTTTCAGAACAATTAAAAATTTTTAGCAATTGATTAGCTCTGTATAGGTTTTTTCTTTCATCAAAAGAAACCGCAAGCATCTCTGAATTTACTTTTCTGATATTAACACCTTCATCTAAAGCATTTTTATAAATCTTATCAGTCTTATCCAAAGTTTTTACAGTTACAGTATCAAAAAAATGATCTGAATAAAGTTCATATCCAGATTGTTTCAACTTATCAGCAAAATTTTTTGTTAACTGAGAAACACTTTCTGAAATTTTTTTAATTCCTTTAGGGCCATGATAAACCGCATAAGCTGCAGAAACAATTGCCAACAAAGCTTGAGCAGTACAAATATTACTTGTAGCTTTATCTCTTCTAATATGTTGCTCTCTAGTTTGAAGAGCTAATCTATAAGCTTTTTTACCATGTCTATCTACTGAAACTCCAACTATTCTACCTGGCATCGATCTTTTGTATTCATCTTTTGTAGCAAAAAATGCTGCGTGTGGGCCACCATAACCCATTGGAATACCAAATCTTTGTGAACTTCCTACAGCGATATCTGCTCCTAATTCTGCAGGTGTTTTTAATTTTGCAAGAGCTAGCAAATCACAAACTAAAACTGCTTTACCATTTTTTTTATGTATTTTACTTATTGCTTCACTAGGATCTTTAATATCTCCTAATGTACCAGGATAACTGATTATACCGCAGATAATCTCATCTTTGATATCAATCTCCTCATCACCAATAATTATTTCTACCCCTAAAGGTTCGGCTCTTGTTTTAATGACTTCAATTGTTTGTGGGTGACAATTCTTTGATACAAAAACTTTATTTGAGTCTGTCTTAGATATTCTATAGCTTAAACCCATAGCCTCTGCTGCGGCTGTTCCTTCATCTAAAAGTGAAGCATTAGCTATATCCATACCTGTAAAATCAATAATCATCTGTTGAAAATTCATTAACATCTCAAGTCTACCTTGAGCAACTTCAGGCTGATATGGTGTGTAAGAAGTATACCACCCTGGATTTTCTAAAATATTTCTCAATATAACGTAAGGGGTGTAGGTTCCGTAATATCCCATTCCTATAAAGCTAGAATAAACTTTATTTTTTTTTGAAATATTCTTTAATTTTCTGAGTGCTTTATATTCAGAATTTGGATCTCCTATCTCTAAATCATCTTTTAATAAAATGTTTTCTGGTACGGTATTTTTTATTAACTCATCTAGATTTTTATACCCTAACTCTTTAAGCATAATATTTTGCTCTTCAGTAGAGGGGCCGATGTGTCTTTGAATAAAATCTTTTTGAGCATTTTTTAACATTTAACTACCGCTTTCTTTTGCAAATTTGTCATATTCATCTTTGTTCATTAAACTATCTAGTTCATTTTTATCTTTAATTTTTAATTTGAAAAACCAAGCTTCATTTTCTGGATCTGAATTAATTTTACCAGGATCGTCAACTATTGATTGATTATTTTCCATTACTTCCCCTGATATAGGTGTGTAAACATCGCTTGCAGCTTTAGTTGATTCTACTACACCCGCATTTCCATCTTTTTCAACAGAAGTACCTACGTCAGGTAATTCTACAAATACAATATCTCCCAACATTTCAGTTGCATGTTGGGTAATACCTATTGTTCCAACATCACCTTCTATTTTTATCCACTCATGTTCTTTAGAATATTTAACTTCACTCATTTAGTTGCTCCTTTCACATAACTTTTTTTATAAAATGGTAATCCACAAATATTTGCTGGATATTTTTTTCCTCTTACCTCAAGAAAAACTTTTGTATCTTTTTGAGAAAATTCTTTTTCAACATAACCCATTGCAACAGGTCCATTCAAACTTGGTCCAAAGGTACCACTAGTTACCTCACCAACAACCAACTCATCTTCATTGAAAATTTTTGTTTTCTCCCTCGCAATTAATCTTCCTTCTGGTTTAATGCCAACTCTAATTTGCGGAGTACCCTCATTAATTTGATTTATAATTTTATCTGAACCTATAAACCCACCATTTGTTATTCTTTCTTTAGATATTGCCCATTTAAGATTGGCTTCGATTGGAGTTTTATCCAAACCCAATTCATGACCATATAAACACAGTCCAGCCTCTAATCTCAATGTATCTCTAGCGCCAAGTCCTATAAGCTGAGCTCCATTTTCAAGTAATTTTTTTGTAAACTCTTCAGCAAAATCATTGGGGATAGATACTTCAAAGCCATCTTCGCCAGTATAACCTGATCTAGTTACAAATAATTTTTGATCTTTGTAATAAAACCAATTTCCTGTCATAAAATTTAGGTCTTTTGCTCCATTAAGAATTAAATCTAAAATCTCTGCAGACTTAGGTCCTTGTATTGCTATTAAAGATCTATTTTCCTCTAAATTCATCCTATATTTATCGTTAAGTAATTTAGATATAATTTTAAAGTCATTATCCTTGCAAGCAGCATTTAATATTATTAGATAACCACCATCTATTTTTGTAATAATCAAATCATCATAAATTCCAGCATTTTCATTCATTAAAAAACTATATTTTGATGAATTTACTTTTAAGTCTTTTAAATTAAGCGGAAAAATTTTTTCTAAATCCGCGGTTAGACTATCATCACCATAAATAAACAATTGCCCCATATGCGAAACATCAAAAATGCCTGAGTGTGTTCTTGTGAATTTATGCTCTTCAACAATACCTTTGCTGTATTGTATTGGCATTTCATAGCCTGCAAATTCTACAAATTTAGCTTTGTTGTCTTGATGAAGTTTGTTTAAAGATGTTTTTTTTATTTCCATACTAACTCGCTTTACCCATCTGTATATTTGCCTGAGAGTTTTGCTCCTTCGGCGAGAACTTAATCTCTTTCCAGAGTTAATATGTTACGGTCCTTTTTACCTGAGAGTTTCCTGGGTGGTTGCTCCTTCGGTGTTACAAAATTTGTAATCTCTCCCGTTAATGATCAACTTATCAACTATTTACAGATGGTCAATGAGAAATACTTTTTTTACGCGTACTTAATAGTGAGTAAAATTGAACTAATACAGCAAAAATAATTATAGCCCCTCCTATCAACCCAAACATAGATGGTCTTTCACTTACAAATATAAAGGCCCAAATTGGTCCCAAAACAGATTCAGATAACATTATTATTCCGACCATGGCTGAAGGTGTAGTTCTTGCTCCAGTTGTAATAAATATAAATCCTAATCCAACTTGAAAACAGCCACCTAGAAAACCTAGAAAAATATCATGCGGCGAAATCATTATTTTTGTTGAAAGTAAAAAACCAATAAAGCATGAACATATACCTGCTACAAATTGTGCTGGCACCATATCAACTGTTGGAAATTTTCTCACAATAATAATTAAAACTGCAAAGGTGATAGGCATTGTAAATGCTGCAAGATTTCCTGAAAGCTCACCTGGTGTTAATGAATTTCCCACCATCAACAAAACGCCTGATATTGCTAAAATAATTGATGTTAACGTAATTGCAGAAATTTTTTCCTTAAGAAAAAAATAACCAAATATTGCGAGAAATAAAATTTGAAGAGATATAATGAAATTCGTATTAGCAACCGTCGTGTTATACATTGCAAATACATATCCACAGAAACCAAAAGATAAAATAATTCCACCAAAAAACCCTGGTAAACCAGAATCTTTAAATGCTTTAAAAGTTTTCTTCTTATAACTGATTATTAAAAAAGCTAGAACTGTCAGAGAAAAAAATAAGGATCTCCAGAATAAAATTTGCCATAAAGTTGAACCTTCAAATGACTTAACTATAAGTCCACCAAAACTTAAACAGCAAGCACCTAAAAATACTAATAAAGGTCCTGGTAATTTTGTAATTATATTCATTAGATTTGTGAAATTAAATTTTGAGTTTCCATTTCATACAACTTAAACAAAGTTTCTGCATCAGATAATTCTATTTCTTTAAATTTTATTTTTGACCCAGGCGATATTTGAACCAATCTGTCATAATCAACACTAGCAACAACTCCTATTTTTGGATAACCCCCTATCGTTCCATGGTCTGATAGCATTATAATTGGATTACCATCTGCTGGAACTTGTATTACCCCCTTCAACAAACCTTCAGATTTAATATTTGTATTAACAATGTTTTCTATTTCAGGGCCATTTAATCTCATACCCATTCGATCAGATAATTTTGATACTGTAAATTCTTTTTCAAAAAAATTTTTTTTTCCTTCTTCAGAAAAATAATCGAAATTAGTTCCTTTTATAACTCTTATATTTTCTACTTTTGAGTTTAAATAATTAGTTTTATTTTTTTGTTGATTTGTACTTATCTTTGAAATGATTAATTTTTGATTATTCTCTAATTTTTTACCGTCGTTAGAACCAATGTTGGCTTTTGTATTTATTGAGCAGCTACCCCATTGTAATTTTAAATCAAACTCCCCACTAACAGCCAAATAGCCATAAACAGATTTGTTGGTTGATAGAATGTCAATCTCATCTCCATTTTCTATTAGATAATTTTCATAACAATTACCCTCTATTTCGTTATCCTTTTTTCTTATTTTAAAGATTACATCTCCAGCCACAGCTATGGTAATATTGTCTCCGCTATACTTTAATAAAGGACCTTGATATGCAAACTCGATAACTGGTAAGTCTAATTTATTACCAACTAGTCTATTAGCTAATAGATAATTTCTATTATCCATGGCTCCACTGAAAGGAATACCAATATGGTATAAATTATTTCTTCCCATGTCTTGAAATGTTGTGTTTATACCAGCTCTTATTATTTCAAAATAATTGTTACTCATTATAATTTTTATATTCTTCAAATGTTATTTGTTTAAATTTAACAGTGTCACCTGGGTTAATTAAATTAGGATCTTTTTCTTTTGAACTATCAAATACTTCTAACGGAGTATTTCCGATGATGTTCCACCCACCAGGACTTTCAAATGTATAAATATCAGCAAATTGTTCTGTTATTCCAACAGATCCTTTTGGTACTTTTACTCTTGGAGTTTCCAACCGTTGAACTCTCATATTTTCATCTAAATCACCTAAAAAAGGCATGCCTGCTATAAATCCTGTCATATAACAAAAAAATTCTTTATTAAAAAAATTCTCTAGAATTTTTTCTTTAGTTAAATTTAATTTATTCTCTAATCTTTCCATGTCTAAAGAAAATGAAGCGTCACAGCAAACTGGCACTTCTAAATTTTTACTATTTATCTTTAAAGTTTCTTCAACATTAAGTTTTTCAATTTTATCTTTGATTTCTCTAAAATTTGTTACACGAAGATCATAAGAAATAATCAATTTATTATAAGAAGGTGTAAGATTATTAATTCCTTTAATTTTTTTTTCTTTAATTGTATTAAAATACTTAATTACATCAGAGTTAATTTGTTTATTAACCTCAGTTCCAAAATCACAGTAAAGAGCTGCGTCACCAAGATTTGATATATTTTTTATCATGTCATGTTATACTTCAACATTTAAGACTATGGAAATTAATATAAATTGTGATTTAGGTGAAAAATCTAAACATCATTCTAATAAGTATGATCCTGATTTACTAGAGATAGTAAATTCTGCTAATGTTGCCTGTGGTTTTCATGCTGGAGACGATGAGTCTATGAACCAAGTTATTAAAATATCCAAGGAGAATGGAGTAAGCATTGGTGCACATCCATCATTTAATGACCCTGAAAATTTTGGCAGACAAAGAATGAATCTTTCTTCAGGTGAAATTACAAAATTAATAATTGATCAATATGATATTTTACAAACAATTGCAGACAATTATAAAGAAAATGTTACACACATTAAGCCTCATGGTGCACTTAACAATATGGCCTGTGAAGATATAGAATTAGCAAATACTTTAGCTAAAACAATAAAAGGAATTAACAAAGATTTAATTTACCTTGTTCCAACTGGTTCGAAAATGGAAGAAGCTGCAAAAAAATTCAACATGAAAATTGCATGTGAAATTTTTGCGGATAGAAACTATGAGGACGATGGAAATCTAGTTTCTAGAAAAAAACCTCACGCATTAATAACTGACCCAGAGCAAGCCAAAAAACACGTGCTAAATATGGTTAAAAATCAGGCACTTAATTGTCACAGTGGAAAACAGATACCTTGTGAAATAGACTCTGTATGCATACATGGTGATAACGATAGTTCATTAGCTACAGCAAAATCAATCAAAAATAATTTGATTGATAATGGACTTAAACTTAAACCTTTAAACTTAATGGAGAAATTTATTTAATGTTAAAAAAATATTTAATTGTGTCTTTTTTTATAACTTTATTTTCAATTAGTTCACAAGCTGCTGGAACAGATGATAGTTCAGCAAAAGTTAAATCTAATTATGACAAAGCTGTTTCACTTATTAAACAAGCAAAGAAATATGAAAAAAAAGGTAAAACTGATAAAGCTAATAAAAGATATGAGAAAGCTCAAAAATTACTTTTAAAATCTAATAAAAAAAAACCACTTCAAGCTGATACTTTAAATTATCTGGGTTTTACAACTAGAAAACTAGGTGATTATGAAAATGGAGAGAAATATTATTTACTTGGTTTAGAAATTGATCCAAATCATAAAGGAATTAATGAATACTTGGGCGAACTTTACGTTGTAACCAATAGAATTGATCTTGCAAAAGAAAGATTGAATGTATTGGAAAATTGTAATTGTGAAGAGTATGGTGAATTAAAAGAAATAATTGATGGAACAAAAACATCAAAATATTAATTCATATGCTTGACATACAAAATCCAAAAGAAGCAAGAAAAGTTATCAGAAATAACGAATATACTGAACAAACAGCTGGATCAGCAAACAAATATGTACAAGGAAATATTTGTATTTTACCAAGTAAGTACGCAATGGATTTTGCTTCATTTTGTCAAAAAAATCCAAAGCCTTGTCCTCTAATAGGCTTTGGCACTAAGGGAGATCCATCTTTAAAAGATTTGGGAGATATCGATATCAGAACAGATGTACCTCAATATAGAGTATGGGAAAAAGGAAAAATTACTGATGAGCCTTATGATATAAAAAAATATTGGAATGAAGATTTAACAACATTTGTTTTGGGATGCTCAATGTCTTTTGAGCTACCTTTAATTGAAGCAGGAATACCTATTCAACATATAGAAAATAATACTATTGTACCAATGTATCGAACATCTATAGATTGTGAACCTGCAGGCCAATTTTCAGGAAAGCTTGTGGTTTCTATGAGGCCATTGAATTCAAAAGATGCAATTAGATCAATTCAAATTAGTTCAAGATTTCCAGCTGTTCATGGTGCGCCTGTACACTTAGGTGACCCTTCAGAAATCGGCATAAAAGATATAATGAATCCAGAATATGGTGATCCACCAAAAGCATTTAAAAATAATGAAATTCCAGTTTTTTGGGCTTGTGGAGTAACACCTCAATCAGTTTTACAAGATTCAAAACCAGATTTTTGTATAACACACAGTCCTGGGAAAATGCTTATAACTGATAAGCTAAATAATGATTTGGCAGCCTTATAATTAATTTCCTAAAAAAACTTTTGTAACTTTGTCGTTATCAATTAGATCCTCTGATTTTCCATCAATAACTAATCTTCCACTTTCAAGCACATAACCTCTGTCAGCCATACTAAGAGCCAATCTAACATTTTGCTCAACAAACAAAATTGATATTCCTTCGTTAACAATATTTTTAAAAATTTTAATTAAATCTTTCATTACCATAGGTGATAAACCTAAAAAAGGTTCATCAACCATTAAAAGTTTTGGAAGTCCCATCATACCTCTAGCTATTGCCAACATTTGTTGTTCACCGCCAGACATTGTCCTCGCTAATTGGCTGGATCTAGCTTCAAGTTTTGGAAAGATCTTATAAATTTTATTTAGCGAATTATCTAATTCCTTTTTAGCTGCAGGGTGCCAAGCGCCAAGTAAAAGATTTTGCATTACAGTCAAATGAGGAAAAACTCTTCTTCTTTCAAGAACATGAGATATGCCTAGTGCAGTTCTTTTATGTGTAGGTTCTTTGGAGATTAAATTGTTATCAAAATGTATACTTCCATTCTTATGATGTACTAAATTACTTATTGTATTTAAAATTGTACTTTTTCCAGAACCGTTTGGCCCTAAAAGAGCAACCATTTCTGCTTTCTTAACATTTATAGATACGTCCCAAATTACTTGAAAGTCATCGTATAAAACATCAATATTTTTAATATCAAGCAGCATCGAATGTTCCTAAATAAGAGTCCACAACTTGTTTATTATTTTGAATTTCTTTTGGAGAGCCATAGGCTATACTTTCTCCTTGATCTAGAGCTAAGATATTATCTGAAATCTCCATAATGATATTAATATTATGTTCAATCGTAACAATTGTAACTCCTGACTTTTTAAGTTTTTTGATAAGCTCCACGAGACCAGGTATAGTTTTCTGGTCAACGCCACCAGTTACTTCGTCCATTAGTAATAATCTTGGCTCTATTGCCATTGCCCTTGCCATCTCAAGTCTTTTTCTTTGTCCTGTAGAAAGCTCTTTTGCAAAATGATGTCTTTTCTCAATCAAGTCAACAAAATCAATTATTTCTAAAGCTTTATCTCTAGCTTTTTTAATATTTCTTTCTTTAACAAACGAACCTATCATTACATTTTCAAGCAATGTTTGATCTGCAAATGGTTTTAATTTTTGAAATGTTCTTCCAATACCTAGTTTGCTTATTTTATCAGGAGTTAATCCAAAAATATTTTTTTCAAAAAATTTAACTTCACCAGTATCAGCTTTTGTATAACCTGTGATTAAGTCGAATAAAGTAGATTTTCCCGCACCATTTGGGCCAATTACACCAAGTATAGAGCCCTCTTCAACGTCAAAAGAAATATTATTGTTTGCTTTAATTCCACCAAAAGCTCTACTTAAATTTTTTACAGATAAAATTTTCATCTTTGTTTTTTTCTCTCTAAAATATTTTTTGGAACAAAAGATATAAGTCCATCTGGTCTAAAGACACAAATTAACATTAATATTAGTCCATAAAGGATTAGATCTACCGCACCACCTGTACCACCTAAATATATTCTTGAATATTCTGAAATTGGAATCAAGATTGCTGCTCCAAGTAATGGCCCCCAAACATTACCTATTCCACCAAGGACAGTTATCAACAAAACAATAATTGATATTTCAATATTAAAAACTCTATCGGGATCAATTATTAAAATATATTGAGCAAACAAACTTCCCATTGGAGCCATAATCATAGCTGATATTACATAAGCAATAATTTTGTAATTTGAAACATTTATACACAAACTTAATGCCGCTTGAGGATCATCTCTCACAGCTCTTAATCTAAATCCTAATTTTGATCTACTTAAGATCCAAACCAAATAAAAAGTGATTAAAAAAAATACTAAAAAAACATAATAGTAAGGCATTTTACTTGTGTGAAATTGAAGCGCTAACCAAGAGTCACCAGATGTCATTGGAACCCATAAACCAGATGCTGCACCAACTAAATCCCATCTTTGAAAAACCACTTGAAAACTTATCCCTATCAGCAACGTTGCGATTGCGAAATAATGCCCACTTAATCTAAGCATTGGTATTCCAATTAAAACTGCTGCAACTCCTGAAAAAATTATTCCAAAAAATATGCTTATCCAAGGAGAAATACCGTACTGAACATAAAAAAATGAAGTTGCATAAGCTCCTATGCCAAAGAAAGCACCATGTCCAAGACTAATCTGGCCAGAAAATCCAGCTATCACGTTCCAAGATTGAGCCATAACAGCATGCATGAAAATCATGATCATTAAATGGAGATAAAAAGAGTTTAATCCAAAATGAGGTAGTGCAAATAATAATAAAACTATACCAGCAATTAATGAAATAATTTTTTTGTCTGTGTTCCAAAGTGGCTCTGCTTGTGCGGTTAATAATTTATCATTCATTAATATCTACCAAATAAACCTTGAGGTTTATAAATTACCACTAATAAATATATTGCAAAGACATACAAAAGTTTAAAAGATGGATCTATCAATAAGCCACCTAATGACTCTACAAGACCAATAATTATTCCTGCATATAAACAGCCAATAATACTTCCAAAACCACCTAGAGCTACAGCAACGAAAGCAAATAAAGCAAAATTAATTCCTACATCAGTAAAAATGAAAAAATAGTTAGCCATCATTCCTCCTGCTATACCTACACATCCAAGTCCGATTGCCCATCCAATTGCAAACATTTTGTTTGAAGGGATTCCTAAAATTTCAGCAGCGTGTCTATCTTGAGCTGTAGCCTGTAAAGCTAAACCAGTTTCAGTTTTTGTGACAAATAAATACAAAGCTATAAAAGCAACCAAACATACTAAGCTTGCTACTAATTGTGGTTGACCAATAAAAACAGATCCTATTTCAAGCCTACCCTCTAATAAAGGTTTTTCTATATTTCTAAAATCTGGTGTCCATAATAATTGAGCTATAGATCTTATGAATATTGATAATCCAAAAGTAGCACAAATTTGAATTAACATTTTTGCTTTTAAGATGTATCTAATTAAAAAATAGTGTGTGAGTATTCCACATACAGCCATCAATAAAATTGTAATCGGAATTGAAAAAATAGGATCAATCCCAAATAATGACCACAGCCAAAATGAAGAAAACATTGATAGCATTAAATGTTCACCGTGAGCAAAATTCACAATATCCATTAAACCAAAAATTAAACTCAGTCCTGCAGCTATTAAGGCATAAATTAATCCCATCATTAGACCGGTAACAATTGCTTGAAGAATAATCTCTGATGTCATTTAGAATAAATATAAATTAGAATACGTATAAACATTATATATAATCGCTAAAGTATATCATTGAATTGATTTTATATATGGTATTTAATTAATTATTAACAAAAACAAATATGAGGGGAAATAAATGAAAAAATTAATACTTACAGTATTTACTTTTTTATCATTAATTTGTGCACCTGTAGTAAGTTCTGCGCAAGATGTTAAAATTGGAGTACTGTATCCATTAACTGGTCCTGTAGCCCAAGTGGGTAAGGATGCGGTTGCTGCAGTACAAACTGCTTTAGATATTATTAATAATAGCCACAATATTCCTGGAATGCCTTTAGCAAAAGATGCTGGTCTAAAAGGTTTGGGTGGTGGAAAAATTTCAATAGTTGTTGGTGACCATGGTGGAAAACCAGATATTGGAGTTGGTGAAACAGAAAAAATGTTAAATTCTGATAAAGTTCACGCAATGTTTGGAGCTTACTATTCATCAGTTACTGGTGCAGCTAGTCAAGTTTCTGAAAGAGCTGGTATACCTTGGGTTAATGGTGAGTCTACATCTCCAAAATTAACAACAAGAGGATTTAAATATTTCTTTAGAGTTACTCCACACGATGGTGAATTTACTCAATTAATGTTTGAATTTATGAATGACTTCAACAAAAAGAATAATAACAAATTAAATACACTTGGTATTATTCATGAAGATACTTTGTGGGGATCTGATAGTGGTGGAACACAAAATAAAATGGCTAAAGATCAAGGATTTAAAGTTATTGAAAAAATTAGCTATAAAGCAAAAACAACATCTTTAAGTTCTGAAGTACAGAGATTGAAAGCAAAAAACCCTGATGTTTTATTGCCATCATCTTATACTGCTGATGCTTATTTATTTTTAAATACTGCTAAAGAACTTGATTATAACCCTAAACTTTTAGTTGCACAGAATGCTGGATATACTGATCCAAAATTTATAGCTACTATGGGAAGTAAAGCTGAAGGTGTAATTACAAGATCTCCTTTCAATACTGACTTGGCTACTACAATTCCAATGATTGGTACTGTAAATGACCTTTTCAAAACTCACTCAGGTGGAAGAGATCTATCTGATGTACCAGCTAGAGCTTTTACTGGCTTTATGGCATTAGCGAATGCAATTAATAATGCTGGATCAACTGATCCTGAAAAAATTAGACAAGCGTTAGTTAATTTAGATATGTCATCAGACTCTTTAATTGTTCCTTACAGAGGAATTAAATTTGGTGCTGACGGTCAAAATGAAAAAACTAGAGGTATTTTGATGCAAGTTCAAGGTGGTAAATATTGTACAGTTTATCCATTTGAATTAGCTGCATGTAAATTGCAGTATCCAATGCCTACTTGGTCTCAAAAATAATTTTAGATAATATTAGAGGCGGTCATTAATTTGGCCGCCTTTTTTTTTATACTTTTTATTGAATTATTATAAATTTAAAATAATATTAACTTACCTTGATTGAAGAACTCGTTATTTTAACTAAAATTATTTTTATCACTATTATCTTAACAGCTGATAACGCAGTTATAGTTGGTTCAATTGCAGCAAACTTTGTACCCAAAAATAGGAAACAAATTATTTTGTGGGGTGTGGCAGGAGCTTTTGTATTCAAAATTTTTTTTGCGATATTTGCTACTTACTTATTTAAATTTTATTTCATCAAAATATTAGGGGGATTATTATTAATTTGGATTGTCAATGATTTAAGAAAAGATTTGGTTGATATTAAAAAAATTAAATCACAAACTAAAAAAACAAAAGAACCCTCTTACATAAGTAGTATTGGAAAAGTTTTATTTGCAGATATTATGATTAGCTTTGACAATGTTATTGGGGTTGTTGCAGCGGCTAAAGAATATTTTGGTTTTATGATTTTTGGCCTTGTTTTATCGGTCGTTTTGACTGGAGCCTTAGCAACCTACATGGCAAATTACATACAAAAACATATCTGGATTGCTTATATGGGGTTAATATTTATTCTTATTGTAGGATTGCAGTTAATAATTGGTGGATTAGTTGATCTAGAAATTTTAAAAATTAATGAAGAATTTATTAAATATTTTTAGTTAATAAGAGTGTTTCTTTAGTGGAAACTTTTTTTGCCTCACATCCTGAGAATAATTAAATACTGCTTTTTTTATTTCTTTTCTAATGTTGCTATATTTCTTAACAAACCTAACATCTATTGGGTTAAGTCCAATTAAATCATCTAGTACCAAAATCTGTCCATCACAATTATTTGAAGCTCCTATTCCAATAGTTGGAATGTTAATCTGACTTGTTACTTTTTTTGCTAGAGTAGTTTCTACGCATTCAAGAACAATTGAAAATACACCTGCACTTTCTAATAATTTGGCATCATTTAAAATCTTATTTCTTTCAGAACTTTTTTTTCCTTTGTATTTAAAAGTTTTGTCTGATTGAGGCAGTAATCCTAAGTGACCCATTACTGGTATTTTATTTTTAGTTAAAGCTTGAACAATATTATAAATTTTTTTCCCACCTTCCAATTTAACAGCATCACATTTTGTAATTGAAATTATTTTTTTTGCATTTTTAAGTGCTTCTTTACAATTTCGATATGTGTTATGTGGCATATCAACAACCATTAAGCTTTTTTTTATACCCATTCTCACACTTTTTGAATGCTCTATCATAGTCTTTAAGCTTACTTGTCTTGTAGATTTATAATTGTATAAAACTGAACCAAGTGAATCTCCTACTAAAATTATATCGCAGAAGTTATCCAAGATTGAAGCAATATTCTTTGAATAGGCAGTTAAACTAACAATCTTTGATTTATTTTTTTTTTTAATTATATCTAATATTTGCTTTTTCATCGACTTACCACGAGCCGGTATTTTCCATTGAAGCCCAAGGTTCTTTGGGTTCTAAATTTCCTTCTTGAAGTATTTCAATTGAAATATTGTCTGGAGATATAACAAACGCCATATGACCATCTCGAGGCGGTCTATTAATAGTATAACCCATATCCAGCAATCTTTGACAAGTTTCATAAATGTTATCAACTCTATAAGCTAAATGGCCAAAATTTCTTGAACCTTTACCAAGTTCATCGCCATCCCAATTGTATGTTAATTCAATTTCTGCTTTTTCATCATTTGGAGCTGCAAGAAAGACAAGAGTGAATCTGCCCTTTTCATTTTCCATACGCCTTGTTTCTTTTAAGCCTAACCCATCACAGAAAAATTTTAATGACTCATCAATATCTTTAACTCTGATCATGGTGTGCAAATATTTCATATGACTAATTTATAGTTTAAAACTACTCTAATTCAATAGTACTAGGTGGTTTTGAGGTAATATCATAAACAACTCTATTAATACCTCTTATGCTATTCACTATTTGATTAGAAATTGTTTCCATGAAAGACTTTTTGAACTCATAAAAATCTGCTGTCATTCCATCTTCAGAGGTTATTGCTCTTAAAAGACATAAATACTCATAAGTACGATTATCACCCATAACACCTACTGTTTTGACAGGCAACAAGGCAGCATATGCTTGCCATATTTTATGATAAAGACCATGATCTCTTAAAGCTTGAATAAAATAAGAATCTGCTTCTTTCAGTATTTTAATTTTATCATTTGTAATTATCCCAGGCATTCTAATTGCTAAACCAGGTCCAGGGAAAGGATGTCTTGAGATAATATCCTTGCTTAAATTTAATTCTAAACCTAATTTCCTTACTTCGTCTTTAAATAAAAATTTTAAGGGTTCTACAAGTTTAAGCTTCATCTTTTTTGGAAGACCTCCAACATTATGATGTGATTTGATTTTTGAGGTTTGACTACCTGTTACCGATTTACTTTCAATTAAATCTGGATAAAGAGTTCCTTGAGCTAAAAATTTTACATTTTTAATTTTTTTTGCATATCTTTCAAATATTTTTATAAAAAGATTACCTATAATTTTTCTCTTTTTTTCAGGATCAGAAACATTGTGTAGTTTTTTTAAAAATTCCTTTTCAGCATTTACATAAATTAGGTTCATTTTTAAACGTTTCTTAAAAGTCTTAACAACTTGTACTTCTTCATTTTTTCTTAAAAGACCAGTATTAACAAAAATGCAATATAATTTTTTACCAATGGCTTTATTAAGTAATTGAGCCACCACACTACTATCAACACCCCCTGATAAAGCACAAATAACTTTTTCTGATCCAACTTGATCTTTAACTTCTTTAATAAGCTGGATTTTTTGATCTTTAGAAGACCAATTACGTTTAATTTTACAAATCAAAAAAATAAAATTACTAATCAATTTTTTTCCATTTTCAGTGTGAGTTACCTCTGGATGGAATTGAATTCCATAAAATCTTTTTAATTTATTTTCCACAATGGCAAATTTTGAATTAGTACTTGATGCTACTACTTTAAAATTTTGTGGAAGCTTTGATACCTGATCTGCATGGCTCATCCAAACCTTTTTAAATTTTTGTTTATTGAAAAAATTTTTAGTTAAAAGGCTTTCATTTTTTTTATAAATATTTGCCAGTCCAAACTCACGATGTTTTGATTGCTTAACTTTACCACCATTAAGCTTAGAAAGAATTTGATGACCAAAACAAATACCAAGAATTGGAATATTTAAATTTATAATCTTTTTATCAAATGAATATTTGTTAATTTGATAAACATTTAAAGGTCCACCAGATAAAACAATTCCTCTAATAGAGCTATCAACATCATTAATTTTGATTTTTTTGTGACTTATTATTTCAGAAAAAACACCTAGTTCTCTAATTCTTCTAGCAATTAATTGCGTAAATTGTGAACCAAAATCTATTATTAAGATTTTATCAAGATTTTGATCAAGACTCATTTTCTGGTTCTATATTTTTAAGAGACTTTTGAATTTCATTATTTTCATCACATAATTCGTCACAAACTTTTACAAATGTTTGTGAGAGATTTTTGACTTTAGAGTAATTTGATTTCTTTAAAGCTATTTTCATTAACATTAAAATAACTTCTTCATTATTTGGCTCTATCAATAACGCTGTGTCCAAATTATATTCTTCTTTTTTTTGATTTTTTTCATGATTATAAATTTTTGCTAAATACAAATACGATTTTGCATCTTTGGGGTTAAAAACTATATTACGCTCTAACATAAATCGTGCATCATCATATTTTTTATCTTGATACTTTTTTAATGCTTCATCAAAAAAACTTTCTGCACTTAGTGCCAAGTTTATAGAAAATAAAGAAAAATATATTAAAGCAATTAATTTAAAAATTTTATTCATTAATATTTACTGTCATTTTTAACTACATCTACGTTGTGAACCATACTTTCGTAAAAACCTGCTTTAGTTATCTTAACAAAGTTTGGTTTTATTCTAAGTTTAATTATATTTTTGGAACCAAGATAGCCCATAGATGATCTTAGTCCACCAATCAATTTATAAATAATACTTCCAACATCTCCTTTATATTTCGCAAAACCTTCAACTCCTTCTGGAACATATTTTGATGTATCTCTTTGTTTAGTTTGAAAATATCTATCTGCTGAACCTTTGTTCATCGCTCCTACAGAGCCCATTCCTCTAAAGCTTTTAAACAATTTTCCATTTTTCTTTATTAATTTTCCTGGTGTTTCATCTGTACCAGCAAATAATGATCCTATCATCACAGCATCAGCCCCTGCAGCAAATGCTTTTGCAAGGTCACCCGAATATTTAATTCCACCATCAGAAATAATTTTTATATTCTTATTTTTTAATCCATTTCTTACAGACAAAATTGCACTTAATTGAGGAACACCAATTCCCGCAACTAATCTTGTAGTGCAAATAGATCCAGGGCCAATTCCAACTTTAATAATATCAACACCTAATTTAATTAAAAATTTAGCTGCTTCTGGCGTTGCAATATTTCCAGCACATAAAGCAATTTTTTTATTCTTTAATTTTTTAATAAATTTAATGATCTCTCCAACTTTTTTGGTATGACCGTGAGCTGTATCAACCACTATTAAATCAACACCTTCTTTTATTATAGCTTTGGACCTATCAAATTCGTTGGGTCCAGCTCCGACAGCTGCGCCAACTAATAATTTTTGCTTTTTGACTTTTTTAATTTCTATAATTTGTTTTTTGATGTCTAAATTTCTATGAATAACTCCTATTCCACCAGCTTTTGCTATAGCAATTGCCATTTTACTCTCTGTGACTGTATCCATTGCAGACGATAAAAGAGGAATTTTTAGTTTAAGGTTACCAGTTAATTCGATGCCAGTATTAACCTCCGAAGGCAATATTTCAGAGTATTTTGGGGCTAACGTGACGTCATCAAAGGTAAGTGCTTCTTTTATAGGAACCATGATCTTTTATATACGATTCCTTTTAAATTAAAAGTACCTATCTAAGACTGCTACAAATGATAAAACTTTCTTTAGAGTCTTTTCTGCTAGATTTAGGTTTAAAAACCTTAACTTCTTTGAAATATTTTTTTCCTTCTGCGACTATTTCGTTAAAAGTGCCTCCCATAAAAATTTTTGAAATAAAATAACCTTTATCAGTTAAAAGATCCTTTGCAAAAAACATAGCTTCCTTGCATAGTTCACCTGTTTGGATTGAATCAATGTTTTTTATTCCCGTCGTATTTACTGCCATATCTGACATGACTACATCTATTTTAGTTTTTACATGTTTTTTAATTTCGTCTTGGATATTTTCTTCAGTAAAGTCACCTTGGATTTGAACAGTATTACCTATGGGTTCCATTTCTTTTAAGTCTATCGATATCAGTCTACCACTTTTTGCAACTTTTGCCGCATATTGTGACCAACTACCTGGGGCCGCTCCAATATCTATTACAGAAATACCCCCTTTAAAAATTTTAAATTTTTCATCTATTTCAATTAATTTATATGCAGATCTTGCTCTATACCCATCGACTTTTGATTGTCTAACATAGGTATCTCTTCTTTGTTTATTAACCCAGTTTTTAGAAATTTTATTTTTTTTCAATTATTATCAAATCTCAATTTTTTATCAATTATCTCACCATTAACCGTTTTAACTTTAGAGATAAAATTTTTATTATTTCTTATTTGGTCGTTATTTTTTCCTGCAAAATGAACTATTCCAATTTTATGATTTGGAAGATATGGCTCTACAAGAGTATTTTTATTTGTGTCAAATTTTAACGCTTCAATTAAAGTCCAGTTGCAATAAGCTGGTAAAATTTCTACATCCATTTCGTTGTGATAAATTGCAATATTCATTGCAATTTGTTCTGATCCCCAAATTTTTCCCGCTTTTAAAGCAATCTTTAAATTTTTTTGCCATACTTTCCAATGAGGAGCATTTGCTTCTAATGCGAAGACACCTATGTTTAAATGAGGTTTGAGAGCTACCTGTCTTGCAATTTTTTCAGAAAATCCAGATGATTTTGCGTGTTTGTAATTCTGAGATTTAATTCTAGCAAAACTTCCAAGAAACCACTCTGCTCTTAAAACTCTTCCGTAGGCTCTATCTGCTGATGTTGCAATTGATAATTTGTTATTTTCACACCCTTTAAAATATAATTCAATCGCTTCCCACGAATTAACCCAGGCATCGGCATCGATCCATAAATATTTTTCATAATCAGGAAAATATTTTGGAAGAAATGCTCTTGATACTTGGCTTTTTAACCATTCTCTTCCTTTTATTTTAAAATCAGGAACCTCAATATCCCAATCAGCAGATTTTATTTCGTCTACTTTGTTCTTCAAAACAGATTTTTGATCATCTGTTAATCCTGCATCCATAATACAAATTGCAGTATTTTCACTTTCTTGAAAACTTTTTATGGAGTCTACTAATTCATTAAGTAATTCAAAATAATTTGAGTCAGCGAGTGATATTATGACATTTTTTTTCATTACAAGACATCTTCTAAATCATCGTCATCATCAACTAGATCTTTATCGAGATGTTGTTTTTTTAATTTTTGAAAATGAAAAAAACTAATTGGTAACATAATTAGATAAATAATTGAGCTTAATGCTATTACGTTAAAAGGATAAATTAAAAGTAATCCTAAAAATAAAACAATACCAAATAATAAGAAAATAGTTGTTTTTCTTTGTATAATAATCTTTTTAAATGAATAGCTAGGGAATTTACTTATTAACAGTAAAGAAATTATTATAAAACAAGTTGGTACAATAATATCATAATCAAGCTTAATATAATCAAAATTTGTTATACTTATAATTAAAGGTGTCAAAACTAAAATTCCTCCTGCTGGTGAAGGAACTCCTTCAAAAAAATTGTCTTTCCATGAAGGCTCTTGATTTGAATTAACATTGAACCTTGCCAATCTTAATGCCACACAACTTACATAAATCAAACATAACAACCAGCCAAATCTTCCTAATTCATTTAACTTCCAAAAATACATAATAAATGCTGGTGCTACACCAAAACTTATCACGTCTGCTAAAGAGTCTAATTCTTTTCCAACTTCTGAAGTTCCTTTAATTAATCTTGCAATTCTTCCGTCTAACCAATCAAATAAAGCTGCAAAAATTATTGCTATAATTGCAAATTCAAATTTTTCATCTAATGCAAATCTAATTGAGGTTAATCCAATACAAACGCCAACTAAAGTAAGTATATTGGGTAGAATAACTCTAGCATTTTTTTTATCTGCTATAATTTTAAAATTACTTTTGGGTTGTTCCATTTTTATTTTTTAGCTAACAAAGTCTCACCAGAAATAGTTTTTTGCCCAACTTTTACTAAAGGTTCATAATTCTCATAATAAACATCCGCACGACTTCCAAATCTAATCATGCCAATTCTATCACCTTGGATAACTTCTTGACCGCTATCTGTTTCACAAACAATTCTTCTTGCAACAAGTCCAGCTATTTGAACTACTATTATATCATTTCCACTTTTATCTTTTATTGTATAATAATTTCTCTCATTATCCTCACTTGCTTTGTCTAAAGATGCGTTGAAAAACTTTCCAGGTTTATATAAAATTTTCTCAACTTTTCCTGAACAAGGTGTTCTATTTACATGACAATCAAAAACATTCATGAACACACTTATTTTTTTAAATCTTTTATTTTCTAAACCAACTTCTTTTGGTCCATCAACTTCTTCAACTTTAATTACCTCTCCATCTGCTGGACTTACTAGATAATTATCGTCTTCTATTATAACTCTTTCTGGATCTCTGAAAAAATAATAAACCCATACAGTTAACAGCAAACCTATCGTTCCAAGAAAACCACTTAGAGATAATAAAATTATTGTAATGAAGCCTGCAATAACTAAAAATTTGTAGCCTTCTGTGTGTATCTTTGGAAATATCTTGCTAATCATTTTCTTCTATTTGCTAATTTTTGATTAATATGTATATAAACCATTCAAATTCAATTAATAAGATAAATTATTTTAATGAGTAAAATCAAGGTAAATAACCCAGTTGTAGAGCTTGATGGCGATGAAATGACTCGTATCATATGGGAGTTTATCAAAAATAAACTAATTCTTCCGTATCTTGATCTTGGAATTGAATATTATGATCTTGGTATGAAAAGTAGAGACAATACTGACGATCAGATCACAATAGACTCAGCAAATGCCATTAAAAAAATTGGTGTTGGAATTAAATGTGCAACAATTACACCTGATGAAGACAGAGTTAAAGAATTTGACCTTAAAAAGATGTGGAGATCTCCTAACGGAACTATAAGAAATATTATTGGTGGTACCGTTTTTAGAGAGCCAATTATCTGCAAAAATATACCCAAACTTGTGCCTTCTTGGACAGATCCTGTGATCATTGGAAGACATGCTTTTGGAGATCAATATAGAGCAACAGATTTTAAAGTGCCCGGCAAAGGTAAGATGGAAGTTAAATGGACTTCTGAGGATGGCAAAGATGAAATAAAATATGAAGTGTTTAATTTTACTGGTCCTGGTGTTGCGCTTTCAATGTATAATTTAGATAAATCAATTGAAGACTTTGCAAGGTCTTGCTTTACCTATGGATTAATAAAAAAATGGCCTGTTTATATGTCTACGAAAAATACAATTTTAAAACAATACGATGGTAGATTTAAAGATATATTCCAAGAAATTTTTGAAAAAGAATACAAAGCAGATTTTGAAAAAAATAACCTAACATATGAACATAGATTAATTGATGATATGGTTGCTTGTGCAATGAAATGGAGTGGTAAATATATCTGGGCTTGCAAAAACTATGATGGTGATGTTCAGTCTGATACCATGGCACAAGGTTATGGTTCTTTAGGATTAATGACTAGTACATTATTAACACCTGATGGAAAAGTAATGGAAGCTGAAGCTGCGCATGGAACAGTTACAAGACACTACAGAATGCACCAGCAAGGTAAAGAAACTTCAACAAACCCTATTGCTTCTATCTTTGCTTGGACGAGAGGATTGGCACACAGAGGAAAACTTGATAGCAATGATGAGTTAATAAAATTTGCTCAAACTATTGAGAAAGTTTGTATTGAATGTGTTGAAAATGGCGCAATGACAAAAGATTTAGCTATTTTAATTGGTCCTTCAAGTAAATATTTGACTACTAATCAGTTTTTAGATGAGATTGATGGTAATCTTAAAAAGAAATTAAATTAAAGTTTTAAGCTTTTCAAAAGCATCATCAATTTTTGATTGATCCTGGCCACCAGCTTGAGCAAAATCTTTTCTACCTCCACCTCCTTGACCTCCAATAATCTCTGATCCTACTTTAACAAATTTAACCGCATCAAATTTTTCTGTTAAACTTTCAGTAACTCCAACTGCAATTCCTACTTTGTCATCTTTACTTGCAAAAACTATTACAATTCCATCACTCAATTCTTTTTTACCTTTATCAACAAGTTTTCTTAATTCTTTTGGTGGCAATCCATCAACTTTTTGAAGTCTTAATTTAACTCCATTAATTTCTTCATCTTTAATAATATTTTTTGATTTATCTTCTAAAATTGAATTAACAGAGATTGTTTCTAGTTGTTTTGATAAATTTTTAATTAAAGTTTTTTGATCTGATTGATCTAAGTTTGGTTTTCCACCTAATTTAGATATTTGTTCACTTAATTCTTTAATAAGCTCATCATTTTTTTCTGAGGAAATATTAGATAATTTCTCTTTATTTTGTAAAAAATCCTCTAATTGCTTATCTCTTAGAGCCTCAATTCTTCTCACTCCTGCTGCAATTGAAGATTGGCTAATTATCTTAAATTTACCAATATCACTCGTATTTTTTACGTGAGTACCACCACAAAGTTCTGTTGAAAAATACTTCCCTTCATCATCTCCCATTGAAAGAACTCTAACCTCATCACCATACTTTTCTCCAAATAGAGCTAATGCTCCGTTTTCAACTGCTTCATCTGGTGTCATTAAACGAGTTTTTACGTCTGATTTTTTTGAAACCATTGTATTCACAAAGTTTTCTATCTTATCAATTTCATCAGTTGGTATTGGTTTCATATGACTAAAATCAAATCTTAAACGACTTGGCTCAACTAAAGAGCCTTTTTGAGTTACATGATCACCTAATACTCTTCTTAAAGACTCGTGCAACAAGTGAGTTGCAGAGTGGTAAGCCCTGGTATCATCTCTTCTTTTAGTATCAATTTTAAGTTCAACACTTTCATTTATCTTTATTGATCCACTAATAACTTTTCCGTAATGCACATATAGATCACCTAATTTCTTTTGAACATCTGTTACTTCGAAATTAAAATTATTTGCAATAATTTCACCTGTATCCCCTACTTGACCTCCAGATTCTCCATAAAATGGAGTCTGGTTGACAATAATCATGCCTTCATCATTTTCTTTTAATTCATTAACTTCTTTATTGTTTGATAGAAGTGATAAAACTACTCCCTCTGCCTGGTTACTTTCATAACCTAAAAATTCTGTAGCTCCTAACTTATCTTTTATTCCAAACCATATATCTTCAACTGCAGCATCTCCAGATCCTTTCCAATTTTTTTTCGCAAGTTCTCTGCTTTCTTTCATCAATGATTGAAATTTATCTGTATCAATTGACATTGATTTATTTCTTAAAATATCTTCTGTAAGATCTAATGGAAATCCATAAGTATCATATAATTTGAATGCTACTTCACCAGGTAATACTTTATCTATTTTAGATACCTCATCATTTAAAATTTTAATTCCTCGATCTAAAAGAACTAGGAACTTCTCTTCTTCCATTCTTAGTGTTTCTTTAATTAAAGACTCCGCTCTTACTAATTCAGGATAATTACCTGACATTTCATTTTTGAGTGTATCAAATAAATTAAAAAAAACTGGATCCTTAGATCCAAGTAAATGGGAATGTCTCATACCTCTTCTCATTATTCTTCTTAGGACATAACCTCTACCTTCATTAGAAGGTAGTACGCCTTCTGCTATTAAAAAAGCGCTAGCTCGCAAATGGTCTGCAATAACTCTAAAACTAGATTGGTTAGATTGATCTTGTTTTATTTTAATTATGTCAGATGCTGAGCTTATTATTTTTTTAAAATGATCTGTTTCATAATTGTCGTGCGTACCCTGAAGTAAAGCTGCTATCCTTTCTAGCCCCATACCAGTATCAACAGATGGTTTTGGTAGATTTATTCTTTTATCTTTCGAAATTTGTTCAAATTGCATGAAGACCAAGTTCCATATTTCTATAAAACGATCTCCATCTTCATCTTTAGTGCCCGGTAGCCCGCCAGTTAAATGATCTCCATGATCATAAAAAATTTCTGAACATGGTCCGCAGGGACCTGTTTCACCCATTGACCAAAAGTTGTCAGATGTTGCTATTCTTATAATCTTATCATCGCTAAAACCTGCTATTTTCTTCCAAAAATTAAAGGCTTCGTCATCTTCATGATAAACCGTTACGTAAAGTCTATTTTTATCTATACCAAAATCCTTGGTAATTAAATTCCAAGCATAATGGATTGCTTGTTCTTTAAAATAGTCTCCAAAGGAAAAATTTCCTAACATTTCAAAGAAAGTATGATGCCTTGGTGTGTAGCCAACATTCTCTAAATCATTATGTTTTCCACCTGCTCTTACACATTTTTGTGAAGTAGTTGCTCTTTGATAGTCTCTTTTCTCTAAACCAGTAAATACATTTTTAAACTGAACCATACCTGAGTTAGCAAACATTAAAGTGGGGTCGTTATTTGGGACTAAGTTGCTAGACTCTACAATCTTATGATCGTTCTTTTCAAAATATTTTAAGAATGTATTTCTTATTTCGTTTAAAGATTTGTCTGCCATATTTTTAAAATACAGCTTTTTTATTCTATGTCTAGATAACAGTAAGGGAAAAAAGGCGCTTAAATTAAGCGCCTTTTAATAATTAAAGATGACTTTTTAACTAATTTTTTTTAGTAGGAACTACTTCCTCTTTAGCCTCTGCTTTTGGATCTTCTATCTGATCTTTTGCAGCTTTTTCTGGATCTAAAGGGTTTCCTTCAATCTTTTTTTGAATTACACCTGCTTTTTCTCTAATTAACAGTTCTATTTCAGCAGCTACTTTAGGATTTTGAGCAAGATAAGTTTTAGCATTTTCTCTACCTTGACCAATTTTTTCACCCTTATAAGCATACCACGCTCCTGACTTTTCAATAATGTCTGCTTTAGAACCAAGGTCGACGAGTTCCCCCATCTTACTGATCCCTTTTCCATACATTAGATCAAATTCAACAACTTTAAATGGTGGTGCTACTTTGTTTTTAACTACCTTAACTCTTGTTGAGTTTCCAATAATTTCATCTTTATCTTTAATGGCACCAATTCTTCTAATATCCATTCTAACAGACGAGTAGAACTTTAATGCATTTCCACCTGATGTTGTTTCAGGACTTCCAAACATAACTCCAATTTTCATTCTAATTTGGTTGATGAAAATCATCATTGTATTCGTATTTGAAATTGAGCTTGTTAACTTTCTTAAAGCTTGACTCATTAATCTAGATTGAAGACCTACGTGGTGATCTCCCATCTCACCTTCGATTTCAGCTCTTGGAGTTAAAGCTGCAACTGAGTCAATTACGATAACTGAAATTGATCCTGATTTTACAAGAGTATCAGCTATTTCTAAAGCTTGTTCGCCAGCATCTGGTTGAGAAATTAAAAGTTCTTCTGTATTCACACCTAATTTTTTTGCATAAACTGGGTCTAAAGCGTGTTCTGCATCAACAAATGCACAAATTCCACCAGCTTTTTGAGCTTCAGCAACAACTTGTAATGCTAATGTTGTTTTACCAGAAGATTCTGGTCCATAAACCTCAACAATTCTTCCTTTTGGCAATCCACCTATTCCTAAAGCCAAATCAAGACTTAAAGATCCTGTAGAAACAGATTCAATATCCATTGCTCTTCTTTGTCCAAGCTTCATTACTGAACCTTTTCCAAAATTATCAGTAATTTGTGCTATTGCTGCATCTAATGCTTTGTTCTTTTCTTTAATATCCATTTCTTGATCTTTAGTAGATTTAACTACTTTTAGGTTACTTTTCGTCATTTTTAGCCTCTTTTTTTAATTTTTTTAACACTCGAATCATGAATTAAATGTACACATTTTGTTCTCATTAGCAATATATTAATTTTCTAGTCTAAAAAAACAAATAATTACTTAAGTTTTAGGTATTGGCTATTTAAAAGGCCAACTGCTTTTAACAGGTTATACTGAGTCATTAGGTAATTTCTTTCTGAGCTTACTAGAGATAATTGAGCAGAAAGTAATAGAGAATTTGACTGGATAACATCCAGTGTTGTTCTTGATCCTCTTTCATACTCTGCAGCAATTCCTTCATTTGCAATTTTAGCTGCTCTTACTTGTACTTTTACAGAATTTAAAAAACCTTTAGAAGACTCTAAACTTGACCATGCACTTGCTACATTTGTTTCGTTAGTTCTAACAGCATCATCCAATAATAATCTTTTTCTAGTAGTTAAATTAGATTGTTTGTTTATTTTTGACTGTGTTTTTCCACCTGTAAAGAAAGGCCAACTAACTGTTGCCTTTAATACATCTTTTTCTCTTTCATCAACTGTTGAACTTAGATCATCCGAATAGGATCTCTCTAATGATAAAGATGCTGTAGGTTTTAAATCTGATTTTGAGATAGCTACATCTTTTTCAGATTGGGCTAAATCAAATTTAGCAATTTTAATATCTGGATTATTTTGTTTTGATAAATTAATTGCTTCATTTAAAGAATTTGGAATACTTACAATTGATTTTGAATTTTTCTTTAGTTGATTAGGATCAGCTATTTTTCCAATAATATTTTCATAAGTTAATTTTGCAATTAACAAATCACTTTTTGCTTGAGTAAATTGAGCTTGAGCACCTGCCAATGATGACTCTGATTGTGCTAAGTCCGTATTTGTGATTTGACCACGATCTCTTCGAATTTTATCGTTTTCAACTTGTCTTTTCAAAAGATCTAAATTTTTTCTATTTATATTTTGTTTTTCTCTAGCTAGGATTAAATTTGTATAAGCGTCAACTGCACTATGAAGAATATCTTGTTCTTTTTTAATCAATTTTGCTTTTGCTAAATTCAATGCTGTAATATTTTTCTCAAGAGTTAAATCTCTTTCATAGTCTAGAAGCGTTTGTTCTAATTTAATTGATGTAGTGAATGGATCTACATCATTTATTGTAGCGTCTCCTCCACTTTGATTGGTTAGTTTATTTGTATTCTCTAAACTTTTAGATCCACTTAAAGTAAGTGTAGGTTTGTAATCAGCTTTTGAGATATTAATATCTTCTTCTGATGCTTTAATATTTTCTCTTTCAGCATTTAGCTGAATATTATTTTGATAGGTTTGATTTAATGCATCATATAAAGTAACCGCATTAGCATTACTAAAGATAAAGACTGTTAAGGTAACTAGTATTAATATTTTTTTCATTTTGCTTTATATACCGCAGATTTAATTTGATGGTTACTATTTAAATTCAAAATAATAGACGCATATTTAGGCATTTTTTTGAACATATTTTCTGTAATTCTTTGATAAGATTGCATAAAATTTATCACATCCCCTTTGCTCATTATCATGTGACTAGATGATTTTTTAGTCTTAAGCCAAAGTTTATGCTCTTGTTTTAGTCTCCATTTTTGAAGCAAGGTAAAGTTTTTAGCTTTTAGATAAATCATGCAATTAAGTTGAGAATATAATCTTTTATATTTTGTCTTTAATTGTTGGTTTACATATTTTCTCCAAATAAATTTTTGATCATTTACTTTTTCAAGTGAATTAATTGATTTTTTAAGAGTTTTATTTTCTTCTGCCTTGGCTCCCACGCACCATCCTTCAAATATTATTACATCAGGTTTTTCTTTTATTTTGTACCAATTCTTTTTAGGGAGTCTGTCGTCCACTGCTTTATTGAAATTTGGTAAATCAATTGTTTTAAAATTCTTACTCTTTGCTTTTTTAAAAAAGTTTAACATCATTTGTACGTCATGGGTTCCAGGCACCCCCCTTGTCATTAGCATTGGGTGAACTTTTTTTGATAAATTTAATCTTTCTTTTCGAGTTTTGTAAAAATCATCTATAGATATTTTAAATACTTTAAGTTTAAAATATTTTTCTAATATAATTTTTATAATTGAACTGATGGTTGTTTTACCTGTTCCTTGCCCACCCGCTAAACCAACAAAGTAAGGTTTTTTATTATTTACTTTTTTTGCAATCCAAAAACACATAGGAATTAAAAAAGACTTTAGCATCCCATCTTTATTACCAAACTTTTCAGATGGTGTTTCTTGTGATTTAATAAATTTAAAACAATCTTTTTTAACTTTATCAAAACAAACATTTACCAAACTCATAGAAAATTATTTTTTTTGATCTAAGGGATGATTGTTTCCATCAATTAATGTAATATCTTTTAAATCAAAAGTATTTATTTCATCAACACAACCTAGATTAAATCCTGTCATGGCTGGATTGCTTCTTGGATTGTGGTGAGTATAAATTCCACAGTTTGAGCAGAAATAATGTTTCGCAACTTTGGAATGAAATTGGTAAAGTTTTAACTTATCTTCACCTTTTATAATTTTAAAATCTTCATTCTTAACCATCGACATAATTGCAGCTTTTCTTTTACAAATTGAACAATTACATTTTACAATTTTTTCTAAATCTCCATCTATGTTAATTTCAGCTTCTACTTCTCCACAGTGACATGTTAATTTTTTCATTTTTTATCTTTATTACTTTCTAGTTTGTTTAGTTTAAATTTCTTATCTCACAATTTGCATAATCTAAAGCTTCATTTGCAAAATATTGTGCGTCGTTAACATAGCTTTGTAATTCTCTTTGATATCTCTCTACGTCATACCTGTAGTTATCTAAATCACTATTATAACTATTAATTGTCCAGTCATCACAGGTATGTGTATTGTTCCATTCGTTCACACAATATGGAACAGATGGTTTTGAGGGTTTACTCCAACTAGATGGTGCCGATGGAGCCATTGGTTCAGAGCACCAAGCATAAACATGTGTTGGCACAAACATACATAATGTTAAAATTTTTAAAATTTTTTTCATTTAATTTAAACTATCTCTGGTTGAAGTTATCCACAATAGCACAAAATGTGGTTTCAGATGTTCACGTTTTGATTCACTTTTGATTCAGTTACAGACTCAAAATACAACCTCTTGAGTGTATTGTATAAATAGTCTATAAAGTAGAACAAAACAAGAACATGAAACTAACTATCCCTTATTATCTACATAAAGCAGGTGCTGGTTTTCCATCTCCTGCAACTGATTATATCGAAGAAGATATTGATCTTAATATGCATTTAATAAGAAATGTTCCAGCAACTTTCATTATCAGGGTGCAAGGTAAATCAATGGTGGATGTTGGAATTAATGATGGAGATTTATTGGTTGTCGATAAAAGTTTGAAACCAAAAAACTTTTCAACAGTGATTGCTAATGTTCATGACGAACTTGTGGTTAAAAGCTTAGTTCAAGAAAGAGATAAGAAATTTTTAACGTCAGGATCCAAGGAGTTTACTGACAGAATTTTAATTAATGAAGAACAAGATATTTTTATCTGGGGAGTTGTAACTTATGTCATCCATTCTATGTACTAAAAAAATAGCATTAGTTGATTGTAATTCTTTTTATGTTTCTTGTGAAAGATTATTCAATCCTAAAATAAGAAGAAAACCTGTTGTAGTTTTATCTAATAACGATGGTTGTATTATTTCAAGATCTACTGAAGCAAAAACTTTAGGGATTAAAATGGGTGAGCCTTATTTTAAAGCAAAAGATATTATTATCAAAAATAAAGTAGAAGTTTTCTCGTCTAATTATTCTTTGTACGGAGATTTATCTAGAAGAGTAATGCGAACTCTTAAAAGATTTAATTCAGATATGGAAATTTATTCTATTGATGAGGCATTCTTGGATTTATCAAATTTTCCAGATCAAGATGTGGAAAAAATTGGAAAAGAGATTAGGGAAACAGTTTTACAATGGACTGGTATCCCAACTAGTATTGGAATTGCTAAAACAAAAACCTTGAGTAAAATTGCAAATCAAATTGCAAAGAAAAAGCAATCAGGAGTTACTAGTCTAATTGGAATTAATAACTTGGATCCTGTGCTTGAAAAAATTGAAATTAATGATGTCTGGGGTGTTGGCAAACAATTAACAAAATTTTATAATAAAAATGGAGTTTATAATGCAAAGCAACTTAAGAATAAATCTAACAGCTGGATTAAGAAATCTTCTAATGTTTTGGGCTCAAGAACTGCAATGGAACTTAAAGGAATTCCTTGTATTAATTTGGAAACAACTACTACAAAAAGAAAAAGTTGTGTTGTCTCAAGATCGTTTGGGAAAAGAGTTGAAAAATTTCAAGAATTAAAAGAAGCAGTTGCAAATTATTGTTTAAATGCATCTGAGAAAATAAGATCAGAGTCGTTAGTTGCAAAAGCAATTACAGTATTTGTTAGAACGAGCCCTTTTCAAAGAAATTATGGATATTACTCGAATGCAAAGACAATTGATTTTCCAATTGCAACAAATAATAGTATCGAAGTAGTTAAAACTGCAGTTACCATACTTGAGAGTATATTTAAAAATGGTTACCAATATCAAAAAGCAGGTGTCATGCTAACGGGACTATCGAACGCCAATGATAAAACAAACCTATTTTCATCTGAAAAAGATGAGAAAATAAGCAGTTTAATGAGGTCTATTGATAACACTAATCACAGATACGGGAGATCTACTCTAAGTGTTGCAAGTGCTGGTGTTCAAAAAAGATGGAATATGAAAAGAGAATATTCTTCTAAAATAGACACAGCTGATTTTTTTAGTCTTCCAACGATTAGAGCTTGATTTATTTACCTTTTTTAATAACTGAGTGAGCTATTTTTTTCCAATTGTAGTCTGTATGCATTGAATTAATCACAACAATTCTTCCTAAATCAAAATCTATCATTATATGTTGACCACCAAAACCATTCATACCCATTACATTTCTTTTTTTCATTCCTGTATAATTTGTATAAAACTTTCCTGCATATGATTTTGGATTTAATGAAGGCGTTTTGTCATCTTTCCATTTATTATTCATAGGAATTCTTAGTTTATGAATTTTTTTTAAATATTTTCCAACACAGGTATCATTTTGCCAATCATCTAACATTGCTTTAGCTATTCTCAGATAATCATACCTTTTGCATCAAATCCTGCAGCACCTAGCGCATTCATTTGTCCTGCCATTTTTTGCATAGCTACAACTTTTCCAGCTCCCATTTGTCCTGCTATACTTGATAATGCTGCCATTTCTGCTGGGGAAAAATCTCTTGCAAAATCTACTCCTGTCATATCTAAAGCTGTTGGATCAGGAATAGCCCCTAAAGCCATATCAGTTACACCCTCGACCAATGACATTGCTTGAACAGCAGAAGTAATATCCCCTTTAGCTAAACTTTCTGTTGCAAATGACATTGCACTTTCAGCTTGCGCTATTGAAACATCTAAAGCTTTACCAATATCACTTTTAGCCTCCCCCAACGCTTCTGTAGCGCCTGCTATATTTTCAGCAACTTTTCCTGCATCAGAAGCTAATTGATCAGCTGCTGCTTGTGCTGAACTTCCTGCTGCTTCAGAAATTCCTGACATAGAAGTAATATCATTTGCTCTCACAACCATATTCAAAAATAGCAAAGATATAATTAAATTTTTTATGATAATTTTTTTTATCATTATTTAACTTCCTCAATTTTTTCTTGTGCTTTAATAGTTGCTGCTCTTTGAGCATTAACTTTTGCTGTTGCAATGTTTTCTCATTTCTTTTTCAGATAAAATATATTTACCTTTCCAATTTAATTCTGGAACGGTCTCAACTTGTTTTTGAGCCCATGTTAATGGATCTGACGGAGCTTTCTCTTCTGGTTTTAAGCCAAAAGCTACTTTTCTAAAAAAGTTTTTCATGACTATTTAATTTTATCAATATCATTTATGTTTTTCAATGAATTGTCAAATTCATTCATATTTTCTCTTAGCACTAGAGTAGAAATTGAATAAATCATTATTAATAATAAAACTAAAGGCAATGATGTAATTATTGAGGCATTATTTTTAATCAAGAGAATATAAAAAACTATAAATAATGCTGAACGTATTAAGACAGTTTTTCTAAAAACACTAATTATTGATAAAGAATGTTTTAGTAAATTAAAAAAACTCATCTTTGATGGTCCAAAATACCTAGTTCCTCTAATTGAAGGTATTGATAATAAGTCTTTTTCTACCTTTTTTAATGATCCTGAAAAACTATTCCAAGTTGCTTTTTCATTAATCAATTTTTCAACTGTTGATTTTGACAAACAAGTAAAGTTGCCAAATTTAATAGATTGATTGGTAAAAACTAAAGTTAAAATTTTATGTGCCTGATAGCATGTTTTAAATATTAAACTTTCAGATCTTTTTACTCTTTCAGCAATTATACTTTTATCTTTTGTTTGATCTGCGAGTTGTATAAAATTTTTTATTTCTTCAGGTCTGTCTTCACCATCTCCATCCATGGGTATTACATAATCAAATTCTTTTTTTTCAAAAATATATTTAAGTCCAGAAGCAATACATCTTGCATGACCTCTGTTTTCTTTCATATTTATAATTTCAATTGAATTAATATTTTCAGTATTTTGATACTTATCGATTATCTGTTGAGAAGATGCGTCGTTAATAATAATAACTGATATCTCAGCATTAAGACTTTTAGCTTCTGAGTTAATATCCTCAATTAACTTAGTTAAACTTTCTCTATCATTATAAATTGGGATTAGAATTATATACTTTTTCATATTTATCTTGAGCCAACACAAACATTATCAAGACACATATAGTCTTTCAATTGATCAAGTTTTTCTCTTACAATAATTCCTTCCCAAACAGGTCTTGATTGAAGATGATATGATAAATTGCCAGCATTCCATTCGTTTCCATAAACTACGTTTATCTTAGTGTTAAACTGCTGATCCCAAGCATACTGTGTTTTTAAGGCAATACCTTTGCCAGGATAATCAGTCCTTTTATCTTCTTTTGATAATGAGACATATGCATAAAATATCGGAGATAAAAAGAATAGAAAGATAAATCCAACCATGAATGGTTTTAGCTTTTTAGAATTTATTTGAGCCTGAAATAAATAAACAAATAAAGTTCCAAAAAATAAATAAAACGGTGTCATCCACATTGTTCTAATTTTAGAACCAGTAACTACTGAAGTTAAAAACATTAATATGATGGGAAGAATATTAATAAATAATAAAAAAAGTAGCTTCTTATCTTTAAAATTAAACTTAAATTTTATTTTTTTTACTAACAACCAAACCAAAACTAAAAATGGAATTAGTAATCCGATTTGTTTTGTCAAAAAAATAAATGGAAATTTAATATGGTCAAATACACTAGATTGCTCTAATCCAGTTCTTGCAAGTCCATATGTTATTGTAATAAATTCATTGTTATTAAGCCATATTAAATGAGGCACTAAAATTATCAAAAATACTTCTAATGTTATTAAATATTTAAAATCAAATTTTCTATCTTTCTTTATAAAAATTAAATACATGAATAATAGATCTATTGAAGCTAGAAGATAAACAAATAGATATTTGGATAAAAAACCAAAGGCTGCAAATAATCCAACTAAAAAACAATCAGAAAATTTTACCTCTTTGCTATTATAAATTTTCCATGAATAATAAACTGTGGCTGACCAAAATGGGAGTTGGCAAACATTCACATTAAATTCAGGAGTTGTAAAATTATAGAAATAGATAGCCTCAATAAGTAAAACTGAAATTAAACCTAATAAATTATTGTTAAAAATTTCTTTAGAAAATTTAAATACGTAATAAAAAGAAGTAAGTACAAAAATTTGACTAAGCAAATAATAAGCCCAATCTTGAGAGCCAAAAATTTGATAAAAAACTTCTGGAAAAAAGGCACTCATTGGTGGATGTTTGTTAAATCCCCAATCTAAATTACTTCCCCAAGCTAATGCTTCTATAGTATCCAGTGGTAAATTGTGATTAGTTATAGATGGAACCAAAGTCCAAAATATTAGATGCGATATAACGAAAATATAAAAAATATTATTTATATTTCTGTTGTTATTGGTCATTTATAAATATTTATAACAATTCAGCTTGCTTGACACCTCTAATTTGCTAAATATACTGCGAAAATTCAAATTTAAACAATGCCAAAGACTACTAAAACTATAAAAAAAGTTTCTAAGCCTAAATCAAAAGCTGTTAAACCAAAAACAAAAGTTGCGGCCAAACCTAAAGTTGCAGCTAAGGCTCCAATAAAAATTTCGAAAACTTACGTGCCAAAAGATACTGAAAAATATATGTGCGAAAAACATAAGGTGTTTTTCAGAATGAGATTAACGGAATGGAAAAAAGATTTAGTTAAAGCCAATAATGAGGCACTTTACTTTGGAAGTATGGACGATAATAGCATTTCTGCTGATGTTGTGGATCAAGCAAGCTCATACACTGATAAAAATGTAGAGATGAAAGCTATTAATAGACAAATCAAGTTAATATCTGAAATTGATAAAGCTTTAGCTAGAATTAGAGAAGATATTTATGGTTACTGCTTAGATACAGCAGAGCCCATTGGATTAAAAAGGTTAATAGCAAGACCTGTTGCAAAATACACTATTGCCGCACAAGAAAAGCATGAAAAAAATGAAAAAGTTCATGCAGATGACTAAATTTATAATTAATCAAAATTAATTAAATCTCCAGTACTGATTTCACCATCATCTAAAGCTGTTAAAAATACACCTATATCAAAATGATTGTAAGTTTTTTTCAATAGCTGAAGTAAATCAAAAGAATTATCATCTGTTTGAGGTTTAAGATTGATTGCAACACATCTTGGAATATTTTTTTCAACTTTAAAATGAACATTGTTAATTCTTATTACCTTACTTAACCATTCTCTTTCCTCCCAAGGTTTAACTCCATCGATATAAATATTGCCTCTAAATATTTGTTGTTCTACCTCTTGATTAATTTTTTTTTCAAAATCTTTGATACTTTGGATGTTTAAAAGAGAGATCGAGTTGGTAAAATTAATTTTTTTTGAAATAGATGTGTCAAAAAAAGGAAAGTTTTCATTTCTCATTAAAACTAAAGGTTGTTTTAAAGATTTTTCCAGTTCTGCAATTTTATCAGATAACTTTTGACGCTCAGTAAGCTGATTTACGTCAATGGTAAGTACTTTTTTATCTTTAAGGAATAATGTTAACTCATTATCTTCAAATATAAAATTATATTTATTTAGAACTGGTGAATTTTTAAGAGTTAAAATTTTATTCCACTTATCTTTTCTTTCATTGGGATTTTTTTCAAATAATTTTACCTCATCTAAATTAAGGTTTTTAGAAAATGCAAAATTTCTATCTCCCTCAATTCCAATATTTTTTTTAATTTTACATTTATTAATTTTTTGAAATGATAAAGATTTTACTGGGCAATAATTTAGAGATGAAATTTTTATATTCATAAAGTGATCTTAGAATAAAACTCAACTTAAAGAAAATTAATAAAAATTAATTAAAAAGATAGTTATTTATAATTAGAGCTTTGGAATTTGTGAGCCATTATTGTAAAGATCATAGCCCTTTATAACTGCATCACGGTTTGATATTTCTAAATACCATCTAGATAAATTCTTGTAATTTTTTAATCCAATGTCGTGCCATTCATGTCTTGCAAACCAAGGGAAAGTAGCAATATCAGCAATTGTATATTTTTCTCCTGCTAGGAATTTTGTGTCTTTCAATCTATTGTCTAATTCCTGATATATTCTCTTTGCAATTTTAAAATATCTCTCTTCACCAAATTCACTTTTGCCAGGATTATAATGATGAAATTGATGATGCTGTCCTATCATTGGTCCAATAGTTCCCATTTGTGCCATCAACCATTGATTTATTTTTAATCTATCTTGTTGTTCGTAAAACTTTCCACTTTTTTCCCCTAGGTACATAAGAATTGCCCCAGACTCAAAAATGCTTTCTTTATTATCATGGTCAGTAATTACAGGGATTTTACTAAAAGGACTTAACTTTATAAATTCTGGTTTAAATTGTTCGTCTTTACTTATATCTACTTTGGTTACTTTGTAATCGTAACCAATCTCCTCAAGCATGATAGAAATTTTTTTACCATTTGGAGTATCAGCCGTAAAAAGCTCTATCACTTCTTAACACCTAATCTTTCTTGAGCAGCTTTTGATGTGGTTGTAAATTCAAATCTTAATTTTTCATCAGGTTTTGCATACTTAAAACATCCTCTTGCAGCTAATGCGCCCTCATGAAAACCTGAAAGAATTAATTTAAGTTTTCCGGGGTATGAGCAGATATCACCAATCGCAAATATACCATCTATATTTGTCTCAAAATTTTCTGTGTTAACTGTAATTGTTTTTTTATCAATGTTTAATCCCCAATTTAAGATAGGACCAAGTTGCATAATTAATCCAAAAAAACCAAGCACATAATCTGTTTTTAATTCTTTTACTTCTCCGTCGTCGTGTTTAATTTTAACTAGATCAATATTTTTATCTCCTGAAACTGAGTCTATTTGATATTTTGTATATAGGTTAAGTTTTCCTTGATCATTTAATTCTTTAACTTTTTGAACACTAGATTCTGCTCCACTAAAACCATCTCTTCTATGAATTAGATTTACCTT
>Ga0257121_1000259_pt1 | contig 47220 bp, 48 predicted proteins | sample SI106_100metaG_FD_190180 | JGI IMG/M metagenome (GOLD analysis project Ga0257121, IMG submission 190180) | Marine microbial communities from Saanich Inlet, British Columbia, Canada - SI106_100 | ecosystem: Environmental > Aquatic > Marine > Inlet | place: Canada: British Columbia | collected...
CCTTTTCTGAAGAATCCGGCTGGCGGGTGGCGGCAGGCCTGTCAGGACTTTCATGCCTGATCTGGGCAGGGATTTATTATAGGTTTTGTCCTGATGCTCCGGGAAAAGGACAGGATTTTCTGGTAGATATGCATGGAGTGGTTAAGGTGACTTCACGCCGGGATCTGATCCTGCAAATTCTTTTGCTCCTACCTGTTTATGGGGCAATGGTTCTGTTCATCTGGGAAATTTCCGGGCATCCGCTTAACCTGATCCCCAGCTCCATCTCCATGGGCCTGCTTCTCGTTCTTGGTTTTCTTTTTATCCTGAACACAGTTCGATGCTGGCAGATTAACGTAACCCGATTACAACACCCTATACCCGAGGCAGAAAAGTATTCGTTCAGCCAAATCGCTGTATTGTGCATGGTCTATTCTCTTACATTCGGTTCCGAGTTGGCGATCGTTTCAATGTTTCCCCAGTTTCTGCAAACGACTTTCTCACTTTCCGTAGGATTGGCCGGAGTACTGGGAGCCAGTTATGCTTGTATGAACCTGATTGCCCGCCCCGGAGGGGGCTGGATTTCTGACCGCTTTGGCCGCAGAAGAACCCTTTTCATCATGGTCCTTGGAGGAATGGTGAGTCACTGGTTTATGGGAGAGATAGGCCCTCATTGGCAACTTACCTCTGCCATAGCCCTTGCGCTTGTAGGTTCCATTTTCCTGAAAGCCGGTAACGGTGCCTGTTTTGCGGCGATTCCCCTGATCTCCAAACCGCTGACCGGGAAACTGGCTGGTCTGGCAGGAGCTTACGGAAGCGTTGGGGCAGTTGTTTTTCTCACCCTGTTCAGTTTCGTGACCCCGCAAACATTTTTTAAAATCATCGCTGGCTACGCTTTTCTGGTATTCTTGTGCCTGTTTTTTTTAAAGCCATTTTCTTCCAAGCAAATTAACAACTAAAGGAGTAAGACTTCAAATGGGATTCACCTGTGGCCTCGTCGGCCTCCCCAATGCGGGAAAATCAACCCTGTTCGGTGCTTTGACACGAACCAAAGCCCAGGCGGGAAATTATGCGTTCACCACCATCGAACCCAATAGCGGCATCGTACTGGTTCCTGATAAACGCCTGGACACCATCACTCACTACGTCAAGACCAATAAAATTGTTCCCACAACCATGGAGTTTGTCGACATCGCAGGACTCATCAAGGGCGCATCCAAGGGGGAAGGTTTAGGCAATAAATTTCTCGGCCACATCCGCGAGGTCGATGCTATCGCCCACGTAGTCCGTTGTTTCGAAGATGGCAATGTTCCCCATGTTAGTGACACCATTGACCCGGCTTCCGATATCGATACCATCAACACCGAATTGATGATCGCCGACATGGAAAGCCTCGATCGCAGAAAAACCAAGATTGAAAAGCTGGCTAAATCCGGAGACAAAGAAGCACGCATGCAAATGGAAGCGCTCGCCAAATTATCCGAAGCCCTCGATCAAAATCAACCGGCACGAACCGTTGAGGGTTTCAATGATGAACAGAACCTGTTCGTAAAAAGTTTGACCCTGCTGAGTGCCAAACCGGTTCTTTATATCTGCAATGTCATGGACCCCGGAGACATGGAAAACGAACTCGTGCAAAAGGTCAAAGAGATTGCCAAACAGGACGGCTCATCGGTTGTGGCGCTGGCTGGAAAGCTGGAGGGGGAGATTATGGAAATTGAGGATCCGGAAGAACAAAAAGTTTTTATGGAAGAAATGGAGCTGACCGAAACCGGACTCGACCGCATGATCTCTGCCGGATACGGACTGCTCGACCTCGCCACGTATTTCACAGCGGGAATTAAAGAAACCCGGGCCTGGACGATTCCTAAAAATGCGAAGGCCCCGCAAGCGGCAGGAGTGATCCACACCGATTTCGAAAAAGGTTTCATTCGTGCCGAAGTCTATAACCTGGAAGACCTGGTTGAACATAAATCTGAAGCGGCTATTAAAGACGCTGGCAAACTGAGAGTTGAAGGAAAAGATTATGTCGTCCAGGACGGCGACATCATGCACTTTCGCTTTAACGTTTAACGAGTATCATTTTTTCCATGATGGCACCAGACAACGGGGAGTTTTGCCTTCCAGGGCATCCAGCACATTATCTGCCACCAAGTCAGCCATGCGATCACGGGTTTCATGGCTGGCACTGCCGATATGCGGCAGTAGCATCAGATTTTCCAATTCCGTCATACCTTCAGTGAGAGCTGGTTCGTTTTCATAAACATCCAACGCCGCACCGGCGATTTCACCTTCTTTCAACGCTTCGACCAGAGCTTTATCGTCCGCCACTTTCCCTCGGGCTGTGTGGATGAAATAGGCGGTGGGCTTCATCATTGAAAACTGCTCCTTGCCGATCATATATTTCGTCTGCTCACTCAAAGGAACATGGACCGTGACAAAATCGGATTGACGGAGCAATTCTTTCAACGGAGTATAAACCGCGTTCAACATCTGCTCTTTTTCTGCCGGTAGCCGGTTGCGATTGCAGTAGAGAACCCGCATGTTGAAACCCAATGCCCGGCGAGCAACCGCCTGACCGATTTCACCACAACCAATGATGCCAAGAGTTTTTCCGTAAACATCTCCGCCCAGAAACATTTTCGCCTGCCACCCTTTAAATCGGTTTTCCCGGGTGAAACGGTCGCTTGGAACAATATTCCGGGCGGCCCCCAGAATCATTGCCCAGGTCAAATCTGCGGTGGTTTCATGCAGGACCCCCGGCGTATTCGTCACCCAGACACCTTTTTTTACAGCATGCGCCACGTCAATATTGTTGAATCCGGCTCCATAGTTGGCAATGAGCTGTAAATTCTCTCCGCAATCAATAATGTCCCGGTCAATTTTGTCCGATAAGTAGGTGACCATCACCACGCTTTCCGATGCGTATTTTTTGAGCTTTTCTGCCGTGGGCGGATTTTCCGTCTGGTTGGTCCGCAAGTCGCAATGCGGACCCAGCTTTTCCAAAGCGGACTCGGGAAACATATTGGTAACGGTAACAATGGGCTTCACTCTGGGCCATCCTTTCAAATTTTCTGTTTTTCTGTGGTAACATTAAGAGCCTGATTCTAAAGGAAAGAGTCGTTCAATCCCATGAAAATTTTATTCCTCGTTCCACCCGAAACCATTTCCCTCGAATCTTCCGTGCCCAAGGCCCTGGAAGGCGGTAAAGGCTATTATCCGAAGCTCGGGCTTCTCTATGTCGCCGCTTATTACGAGCGCGAAACGGGAAACACCGCGACCTTTATCGACTGCCCACCGGAAAACGTTTCAGAAGAAGCTTTACTCCAGCGCGTCCGTGAAATCAAACCGGATATGGTCGCTATGAGCATCATGACTTTCAACCTGCTCGATGCATTGCACACCGCAAAGGTCCTGAGACAAGAGACTCCCGATTTGAAAATCTGCCTCGGCGGACCGCATGTCAATTTATACCCGAAAGAAACTCTCAACCTGCCGGGAATCGACTATGTCGTTTTCGGTGAAGGGGAAAAAATATTCACCCGCCTGACCCAGGCATTGGAAACGGATGCTGAACCTTTGTCTTCCATTAACGGTTTGGGCTGGAAACAGAATGAAACTTCACATATTAATCCGAAGGAAACCGAACTGATTGATCTCGATGAACTGCCTTTTCCCGCCCGCCATCTGGTCGATGTTTCAAGCTACCAGCATATTATTGGCGAAGGCCGACAGTTTTTCACCATCCAGGCAACGAGAGGGTGCCCGGCGGCTTGCTCCTTCTGTGATATTCGCAAAACCAAGTTTCGCATTCGAAGTCCCGAAAGCGTCGTCAACGAAATTGAAGAACTGGTCAAGATGGGAGTGGACGATCTGTTTTTTGTCGATGACACCATCACCATCGACAAAAAAAACGTGCTGGCAATTTGTGACCTGATCGTTGAGCGAGGCATCAAAATACATTTCAAAATTTCCGCTCGTGTGGATACCATTAATGAAGAAGTCATCGCGGCATTGAAACGGGCCGGGTGCTATCGCATCCATTTTGGCATCGAGTCCGCTAGCCCCAAACACTTGAAGTATCTACAAAAGGGCCAAACACCGGAAAAGGTAGAACGTGCCTGCAAAATGACCCGCAAGGCGGGCATCGGATTCTTCGCCTACATGATGATCGGCATTCCTCATGAGACCAGAGAGGAAATGTTCGCTACCGTTGATTTTGCAAAAAAACTCCGGCCCGATTACGCGCAGTTTTCCATTTGCACACCGTACCCGAAGGTGGAACTTTATTATCAAATGCTGAATGAAGGAATCGTTCCGGAAGATTACTGGCAGACGTTTGCTGAAAACCCCACAGCTGATTTTAAAATCAAATTCTGGAACAAGGATTTCACCGAAGAGGAGTTACGCCAGATTCAGGATGAGTGCCACGCCCGGTTCTACAGTAGCCCCACCTACATCATGAAACAGATCACCCAGTTAAGATCATGGGCAGACTTCACCGCCAAAGCCCGCATGGGAACCAAAATCCTTACCAGCCGATTAGGCATCTAACCACTAGGCGCCAGCGTGACGCTGGACCCAGTGAGCAATAGCTTTTTACTGCTAGCAATCGTGTTCTCGGCTCAACGAGTCATTGCCATCTGCCTCCCTCGCTAGAGGGTTACTCAAAAAGATTAGTCGGTTTACCGTCGATACTGGTCTGGTTATTTTTCTTCCAGTAGTTTTTCACTCCTTCATCACCGATCTTTTCCGTCCAGTCGACCAGTTCGCCCCGATCCTCCTGATACTGATAGTTGGGAACCGCAAACCCGCAGGAGGTCTGAGCACTATCGACATCGAGCAAAAATATCTGCCGCGCACCGGGATACTCGGGAAACAATGCGCTCCATTCGGCCCATTCTTCATCTCTGGCATGAATGGCTCTGGCTTTTCCGTAAACTCTTAATATCAGCGGTTTTCCTTCAAAGGAGCAGAACATGAGGGTCATGCGCGGTTGCTCCAGAACATGGGCGGCGGTTTCGTTGCCACTTCCGGTAAGATTGAGCCATATTAACTGACTGGAGTTCAGGATGCGAAGACTGTCCATCCCTTTGGGGGACACATTGACACGGCCTTCGACAGGGGCTGTGCCGACAAAGAATATTTTCTGGCTTTCAATAAATTCCCGTAACTTTTCATCCAGTTCTGTATAGAATTTAGCCAAAGTTTTATGCCTCCCCCTCTTTAAATATTGTAAGATTAAAATAATCTATTTAGCAGGCAAAATCCACACTGGAATAACCCTATGCTCAAGATCAACGAAATTTATGCCAGCATTCAGGGAGAATCATCCCACACCGGATTGCCCTGCGTTTTTATCCGTTTGACAGGATGCAACCTGCGCTGTTCCTGGTGCGACACCGCCTATGCTTTTTATGAAGGGAATGACCTTACTATTGAGGAAACTCTGCAAAAGGTCGAAACCTTTGGTCTCGGGCTGGTAGAAATCACTGGTGGCGAACCCTTACTGCAGGAGGATGTTTATCCTCTTATGGAAGCACTCCTGAAAAAGGGTTACCGGGTCATGCTGGAAACAGGTGGGGCCCTGCCGATTGACAAGGTTCCTGAAAAAGTTATAAAAATTCTCGATGTAAAATGTCCCGGAAGCGGTGAGGAAAAAAAGAATCACCTTGAAAACCTGAAACTCCTTTCCCCGCATGATGAAGTCAAGTTCGTCCTTCTCGATCGCACCGACTATGAGTGGAGCCGTGACCTGTTGCAAAAACACGACCTACCCACACAGGTTTTATTTTCACCGGTTTATGACAAGCTCAACCTGAAAGACCTCGTGCAATGGATACTTGAAGATCGGCTACCTGTGCGTCTGCAAACACAACTTCATAAAGTCATTTGGAGTAAAGACACTATCGGTGTATGACTCGTAGCATCTGGCCCAACACCCTATGACCCCCTCCACTCTGCAAAAAAAATTACTGCACTGGTACGGAAACGAAAAAAGGGAGATGCCCTGGCGCAATAACCCGAACCCTTATCGTATTCTGGTTTCAGAGTTCATGTTGCAACAGACCCAGGTCAAAACAGTCATTCCGTATTTTGAACGCTGGATGAAAGCTTTCCCCACCCTGAAAAAGCTGGCCGTGGCTAAAGAGTCCACCGTTTTGAAACATTGGGAGGGGTTGGGCTATTATTCCCGCGCCCGTAATTTGAGAAAGGCCGCGCAAAAAATCCAGCAGGAATATTCCGGAAAGGTTCCGGACTGCATGAATGAAATCCTGAAACTACCCGGAGTCGGTCGATATACGGCGGGAGCCGTACTCAGCATTGCCTTCGGCCAAAAAGTTCCTGTGCTCGATGGCAATGTCAAAAGGGTTTTATCGCGACTTTTTCTACTCAAGGAAAACGGGGCGACACGTAAATCAGAAAATATATTATGGGAAACCATGCAACAACTTCTTCCCGAGACGGAAGCTGGAAACTTCAATCAGGCTTTCATGGAACTGGGTGCCACGGTCTGCCTGCCAAAAAATCCTCTTTGCCTGCTCTGCCCCTTGAAGCGAAACTGTCAGGCACAGAAATCCGGCAAACAGAATCTTTATCCGCCTCGCAAGCAGACGGCGCCCTCTACAAAAATTGAGGTCAGCGCAGGAGTCATCTTTCAGAAAAATAAAATCTATATTCAAAAGAGAAAGGCAAAGGGGTTGATGGGCGGATTATGGGAATTCCCCGGTGGAAAATTTGAGTCCGGCGAATCCCCCGAGCAATGCCTGCATCGGGAGATCAAAGAAGAATTGGGGGTGACAATACATATCGACGAAAAGCTCATGACCGTCAAACACAGCTATACCCGATTCAGGGTGACCCTGCACGTTTTCCTTTGCCGAATCCGCTCAGGCCGGGTTTCACCAAACCAATGCGATGAGTGGAACTGGGTAAAAACGGAAGAACTGGATGAGTATCCCTTTCCAGCGGCAAATGTTAAAATTATAAAGCATCTGAATCACTAGATCTGCAGGACAAACCAACAGGATCGTCATCGCGAGCCGCAAAGCGGCGTGGCGATCCAGGGTTTGTGGTAACCTTTTAATAGCCTTCATACCTCAAAGGGATATTTCTGGATTGCTTCGCTTCGCTCGCAATGACGGGCAAGGGGGCTTTCCGCATTTACCTAAACTATGACCACAGGAACCCGAGCCATTGTTATTGGCATGATTGCCAACATACTACTTTCCCTTTTTAAATTTGTCGGCGGCATACTGGGAAACAGCGTAGCTCTGGTGGCAGATGCCATCCACTCCCTTTCCGATCTGGTGACAGACCTCATTGTCCTGTTCACTCACCGAATCGGGAAAATGCCACAGGACGAAGATCATCCTTATGGACATGGGCGAGCGGAAACGATTGGAGCTACCGTCATCGGTTTGCTAATCATCGTAACTGGCATAGGCGTTACCTATAAAACCTGGGAAACCATTAATGAAATCTCCGAACAAGCACCAGGTTTGCTCGCGGCCAGCGCCGCCCTGCTTTCCATTCTCATCAACGAAGGGCTTTTTCACTATACCCGCCGCGTGGGGGAGGCAACAAAAAGCCCCGCTTTAATTGCCAACGCCTGGCATCACAGGTCCGATGCTTTTTCGTCTATCGCCGCGCTGATCGGAATTATCGGGGCCTGGCAAGGGTTTGCTTTTATGGACCCCTTAGCGGGAGCCGTGGTCGGTTGCATGATCGTGAAGGTCGGCATCGACATAACCCGACAGGGAGTGCGGGACTTGATGGACACAGCACTCAGCGATGAGCACACCGAAAAAATTCATTCTATCTTGAAAGAAATTCCCGAGGTTCTGCATTTTCATGAGTTGCGTACCCGTGTCATCGGTGGAGAGTTCCTCATCGATGTGCACATCCTTGTCGACCCTGAAATGACGGTCACCGAAGGCCACCGTGTCGCTGAAATCGCGCGGCGCAACCTCATCAAGGCCATCCCCAATATTCAGGATGTGCTGATTCATGTTGATGGCGAACCTGATGCGGAAGTCGAAGCCATCTACCCCATCACAAGAAAAGAATTGATCGAAATTGCACAACCATTAATTCTGGAGCTGGCGGGAAATATTTCACAGCCCGAAATTCGGGTGCATCATATCAAGGGGAAAAATCTTGTGGATGTATTTATAAAGATCGACTCAAACCAAACCATGGAAGACTCTCGTGCCCTGGTCATAAACATCAAATCCAAACTTGAGACAGCCCCCCAAATCGACCAGGCCCGAATATTCCTCGACCTCCACCCCCACTAGGCGTGGGGCCAGCACTGCATTGCCCGTGAAGCAGGCAAAGCCCTCAAGCGCAATACTATGATCACTCCTCCCCTGATAAGGGGCGGCGGGGAGGGAAGGTAGGAATTCTTTGAGCCGAGACAACTCTTTGCCTGCCAAATAAAGCGACGGCGCACTGGGTCCAGCGTCACGCTGGGCCTAGCGGAGTTTTTTTAGTTTGTCGCCTTCCCATTCGAAGTCCATTCGAGGGCGGCCTTTGTGGAGTCCTTTTTGAAAAGCATAACCATAAATCAAGGGGAGCGAGACACTGGGCTCGATAAATGCCATGCTATGTGTCGCCTCCTTGTTTACTTTGCCCCAGGACTGCGCTTCGGCTAAGGTGCTCCCGCTCAACCCTCCCCAATGGGGTGAGTCTGTGGTCACCTGCAAGGCATATTTGTGGCCGCCGGTATCCTTACCAAAAATATAGGCCATGACCACCGAATCGTTGATGTAGTTTTTCGGCACTCCCCCTGCGACATAAAAAGCCGCTGTGCGTGTTGAGTTCACCACAATCTGGGTCAGTTCGTAATTGTCGCGAATGGAATCGATGGTAATGGGCGCACGCCCCTCTTTACGGGCCGAGTAGTAATGCTCTGTCAAACCTATCCCTATGCTGGAATCGTTTAAGGCCGGGCAAAAAACGGGTATATTATTTTTTCGTGCGGTAACAAGGATGGATTCTTCATCATCTATGGTTTCAGAAAGCCTCGCAATAAAATCTCTACTGGAATAATTCCCAGGCTCTAATGTATCGGCGAAACTCCCTATGAGCATGTCATCTTCAACAAATAACTCATCATCCACATAGGTGTCATAAATCCGGTTAATGAAAAGTTCCCGCAGTTTAGTGTCATCGGCATCCGGACTGCCATAATAATGACCGCCGCCGAGCGCATTGTAATAATCCTGGTATAAAATCGCTCCGGTGGAAACGATCACATCCACCATATTGTAATGCACCATATCACGGATGACTTTTCTCAGTCCCGCCGCGATAAGAGGACCTGCCAAACCCAGGATAATTGTCGGTTTCTCTTCATCCTGAAGCATTTTGCCGAATATTTTAGCGCATTGCCCCAGGTTTCTGGCTTGAATCGAAGCCGATTGAAACGATTCCACCAGATCGGCCACATCATCAATGCTTTCAAAATCAATCGGAGAAATTCGGGTGTCCAAAATCTCCTTTTTTTTTCTCTTCTGGTCATCATCCAAAGGTTCTGGCATATAAGAATCTTTGTAGCTCATGCGCTGGCCCCCTACCCTAAATTTTTGAAAAAATAATCATAACGCTCAAATCCGCTAAGGTCAACCACCAGGCGCCAGCGTGACGCTGGACCCAGTGTGCCGTTGCTTTATCTGCTAGCAAAAAGTTGTCTCGGCTCAAGTTGGGCAAGGGCTCTTTGCGCCGAGAAGTATCATTATTTGCCCTATAGGCTATTGCTAGTTGGCCCCACGCCTAGTGGCGGGAGCATAAGTCTTTGGAGTGGGCCTTGGTATCGACATTTTCGATACTTTCGAGAATTTTCCCATCTTCCCCAATCACATAGGTAATGCGGGCCGCATATTGCTCATCGGCATTTTTTACTGCGTGATAACCCAGGGCAATTTCCCGATCCACATCACAAAGCAAAGGATAGGGGAAGGAAAACTTTTCTGCGAAGGCTTTATTGTCCGCTTCGTTGTCCAGGCTTACCCCGAAAATCTGGATATTTTTTTCTTCAAAACTTTTAAAATCATCACGGAAACCCTGGCCCTCCATCGTACAACCAGGGGTATCGGCTTTGGGGTAAAACCAGAGCACAACTTTTTTTCCCTTGCAGTCCTTCAGGCTGACGGTGTTGCCGTTATGGTCCTTCACAGAAAAATCGGGTGCATCGGTTCCGGCTTGCAACATTGTTCTCTCTCCTTGAAAAAGTTAAGTATCTCTCTAAAAATTTATTTTGGCCATGAGCAGCCCTTATAAAATAAGGGTTGCGAGTTACCTTAGAGAAAACCACCGAATAGCTGGAGACCTCTTTAAAATTTATTTTTCAGGTGTTAGATGACAGGAGGGACTTTCAGGGAGCAGATTATTTTAGGACTGCCGCAACAAACTTTCAGTGTTCCGGGAATAGTTTTGCCACAATGCTTTCGCCCAACACCAGGTCTTCCTGACGGGTGATTTTGAGATTCCATTCGGAGCCATCCACGACCCGGACTTCCTGCCCCAGGTGTTCAATCAAGGCGGCCTCATCGGTGCCATAAAACGAGTCTGCCTGGGCATTACGAAAAGCCTCTCCCAGCAGGTCATAGCGAAAGGCCTGAGGAGTCTGAACACGCCACAAACCCTCTCGTTCCACAGTACGCTGAACCAATCCGGAATCATCAACCTGCTTGAGGGTATCGTGAACAGGGATAGCCGTGATTGCCGCGCCAAATTTCCCGGCAGTATGGATCGTTTCCTGAATCATTTCCCGCGATAAAAAAGGGCGCACCCCATCGTGAACCAGAACGATATCCGTATCGGTGGGAAGAGCTTGATACCCGTTGAAAACAGAGTCCTGCCTTTTTTCACCCCCCACCACAACTTGTTTAACAACCGGGGGGCGTTCCAACCAGTCGGCGCGGGCATTTTTCAGTTCCTTTTCCGGCACAACCAGAACCAACGAGTCAATGAGTTCCGATTCCTGCAATGCTCTCAAGGTGTAATGCAGGATAGGTTTTCCCCGTAGTGCCTGAAACTGTTTGGGAACCGTTCCTCCCATTCGGGTTCCCTGCCCTCCCGCCGGAATGATCGCACATACTTTCATATATTAACTTTTAAAATAATTGTTCAAAAACATCCGAAAGGTTTTTCACAAAACACAGCTCAATGCCTTTATCAGGCAGGTTCTTCACTTTTTTCGCGGAATGCGGAATGATACAACGTTTAAAGCCCAGCCTTTTGGCTTCGATGATCCGGGCATCCAACTGCATGACAGTGCGCACCTCCCCCGTCAAGCCTACCTCCCCGATCAATACCATTAACGGATCTATGGCCTTGTCACGAAAACTTCCCGCAATAGCGGCCGCAACCGCCAGGTCCAGAGCCGGTTCCGTAATTTTTATCCCCCCGGCCAGATTAACGAAAATATCTTCACCTTGCAGATTGAACTCCATCCTTTTTTCCATAATGGCAATCAACAGGGACATGCGGTTATGGTCAAAACCTGCAGACATTCTTCTCGGCATGCCTATTGACGAAGAAGTGCTGACCAGCGCTTGAACCTCGACCAGCAAGGTGCGGCTTCCTTCAAGAGTTGCCGCAATGGCGGAACCCGAGGAATTCTCAGGGCGTTCAGACAAAAACCATTCGGAAGGATTTTCCACCGGCACCAACCCTTCCGGCATCATTTGAAATACCCCTATCTCGGGAGTGGGACCAAACCGGTTTTTAATCGCCCGCAGAGCCCGGTAAGCATGGCCCCGCTCGCCTTCAAAGTAGACCACCGTATCCACAATATGCTCTAAAGATTTAGGCCCGGCTATCGCCCCATCCTTATTGATATGACCAATCAAAAGAGTCGGAAGATTACGATGCTTGATGGCTTGAAAAATTTTGAACGCCACCTCCCGCACCTGACCGATACTCCCCGGAGCAGATTGCAAATCCGCAGTGTAAAACGTTTGCACAGAGTCCAGCACCAACACATCCGGCTTAACTTTATCCAGTAACTGGAGAATTTCCTCCACGCAAATTTCGGAGCACACCAGCAGGTTTTCAGACAAAGCGTTGAGACGTTCGGCGCGGAGTTTGATTTGGGAACCCGATTCCTCCCCGGAAACATACAGAACCTTTTTCCCGAGCCGGGCCAAATGGCCCATACTTTGTAAAGTGAGGGTCGACTTCCCTATCCCCGGTTCTCCTCCAATCAGAATGAGCGAGCCTTCAACCATGCCCCCACCCAAAACCCGGTCAAACTCTCCGATGCCAGTGGTCAAACGGTCTTCGGCAACCGACTGAACTTCCGTAATTGGGCCTAATGTTGAAGAACCCGAGCTACGTGACGAATTACGTGAAGGCGACTGCTGGCGCAAGGCTTCTTCTGCAAAACTGTTCCAGGCCATGCATTCGGGACACCGCCCCATCCACTTCGGGATCTGGTGCCCACACTCCTGACAGATAAAAATAGTAGTGGTTTTAGCCATAATGAGGCAAAGCGGTGGGGGGTCAATAATCAGTCCGACTTTGAAAAACAGGAACTTTTTTTACAGCACAAAAACTTTTGCCGTCAGGGGATTCTATGGCCCCTTGCTTTTAGCCGGACTTAATTGCCCAAGGGTTTTCTTAATGTCATCGTTTCGGGAAATATTGACATTCGCTTTGCGGCGTAAATCGGCGAGCGCTTCCTTGATTTCTTTTTGGTTGTTCTTTAAATTCGACTGAATTTGTTCCTGGTTTTTCTTTAAGTCTGCTTGAGCCTTTTGCAAAGCCTTCTGCTCTTTTTGCATCGTACCCAGTGCCGTGGCAAGCGGGTCCAGCTTTGCCTGTTCTGTGGCAATCGTCTTGAGAATTTCGATCAGACGGGAGAGCTTCTCATTTGCCAGATCTACCTTGATATCACTGGCATCCTCTTTCTGTGCCGAATCTTTCAGTTGCCCGACCACCGATGCTTCCAGTTCTGCGGAATGAACAGCAAGCTCCGTGGAAAGCTCGATGAGTTTGTTAAACTTTTCATCCGCCACCCCAAGATTTTCATTCGTAACAGCCAGGGCTTTTTGGACCTCGGCTGCCGCCGAATGGTTGCTGGCAATATTTTTATTCGCCGCCTCCAAACTCGCCTGAGTGGTTCCCATGTCTTTTTTGATGGAATCCAACAGGGACTTACTGTCCACCCCTTGCTTCAGACTCTCCTGAAGAATTTCGATCAGCTTCTGGTTCAATTTCTGATTTTTGGCGGAGAAAGCCTCCAGGCTTTTATAAGTTTCCTTGTTGGCATTCGTCAAGTTCTCCAGAACCATTTTCCGGTTCTTCTGATTTTCATCAGCAATCGTAGGAATGACATCCGTACGAAAAAGGGCGATGGTATCATCGAATCCTTTTTTAGTCGTAGCACTCTGCGCTTCCAGCCGATTAACAACCTCGCCCAGAGTTTCCTGGTTGGCGGTAGAGAAATCCTTAAAATTGGCTCTGCTGGCTTGCTCGAATTTTTCGATGTCCTGGGCCAGTCCCTCTTTCAGATTTTCCTGCCCCTTCCGGGATAGTTCGAGGATTTTGTTTTGCTGGTGGATTTTTTCCAAAACCTGATCTTTAACTTCCCCTTCCAGGTCGTCCAATTTGGAGTTGGTTTTATTCAGGCCACTCAGGGTTTCAGATTTGTTCAGCTCTATAGCCCCTTGAAGCTGTGGAACCGCATGTTTGATCTCTTCTATTTCGCGAAGCAGGTTTTCCAGCTGACTTTTCAAATTACCTACTTCCTCAGTCTCCAGAGTCACCAGTCTTGCATTGATTTTTTTCAGCCCGATAAAAACTTTGTTCCAGTTTTCTTCATCGGCACCAAAAAGCTGGGCAAACGCATTGACAGGAAAGAGGAAAATTAAGAATAACAAAAAAGAAAAGATGCACGTGGATTTCGCCTTCATGGGTTCCGTTCTTTCTTTAAAAATTTAGGTGCCAAAGTTAATAGTTTTCATATTTGCCGCAAAATAAAACCGCGCTGGGGATAAACCCCAACGCGGCTTTATTATATACAATTCCACCCCGAATCGTTAGAAACGGGGAGAGGTTATTTTGAAACCATGAAATGTGCCCGTCGGTTTTGATGCCAGCAAGCTTCATTGCTGTCAAAGCAGAAAGGTTTCTCTTCGCCAAGGCTAATGACATGAACCCTTCTAGAATCCACCCCTTGAGATATCAGGTATTTCTTGGTGGAATGGGCGCGGCGTTCACCCAGAGCAATATTGTAATTGTTCGTGCCTCTCTCATCACAATGGCCCTGTACCTCTACATGTAAGCTCGGATTGTGTTTGAGATAATCAGCATTCTGCTTAAGGACCGCCCTGGAATTATTATCCAGATCATACTGGTCAAACTCAAAATGGATATCATTCAAGTCAGACGATGCCTGAAAAGACTGCAGCCGGGATTCTTGAATTCCTGAGTCCATGGACCCTGAGGAATTAGGATCCCACTCACCTTGCCCACTAGAATCAAATGGATTGGTACCAAAAGAGCCACTCCCTGCATCCGCTTCCATATCAGCAGAGAAACCATCTGATGAAGAAGACCCCCGCTCCAGAATAGGCTCTTCACTGAAGAAACCAGAACCTTCAGCTCCGCCTGAACCGGCAAAGTCATTTCCCGATGATTCAGAAGACGCCGTGAATTCCCCCTCGCTGACGTTTCCTGAAGTCTCAATCTCAGGTGGCATAAGCTTTTTCGAGCAAGCCGTTGTTAAAAACACACAAACCACTGCGGTGACAATTACCTTCCAATTCAAAGTCTTCATAGTAAGCCCTCGTCTCATAATTTTCCCCAAATTTATTGAACTAAATAGCACCTTCTGTAAACCAATAGCGCCTTCTGCAAATCAAGTGGAACTAAGTTTCAGAATCTATTGCTCTTAGAACTTATTCCCGTAAAAATATCATCCTATAATTATATTAAAATTACAACAAAAATTGTGAAATTTTTGTAATTTACTCGTAACCGTCGATATTCCAAACGTTTTGTTTTTAAAGACAAAACCGAAAACTATAGGTATATAAACATGGTAAAGGAATTGTGTTTCAACCACAACCCATAATTTGATTTTTTTGCGCTGCGGAGTGGCTTAGTGACTGAAATATGAGGACCATGCGGGACTATGTCCTTTACTGGAGAAGGTCAACTGTCTTGCCTCCCCATTCCCCACTTTCTGGATGAAAAGATCGTACCGGTTATTCTCCCTCTTCCTATAAATCAGGAATCGACCATCTGGAGACCAACTGGGTTGTTCACAGCTTCCAGGGCCCGTAGTTATGACCCGGCTCTTATGTGTGTTCAGATCGTAGACTCTAATTTGAAATTTTTTCCCCACTCTTGACGTGTAAGCAATTTGGTCTCCATTAGGAGACCAAGCCGGGTTATCGTTGTAAGAAGAACCGAAGGAGATACGGGTCACCTTGGATCGGTCTCCTTTAGATGAGTCCATAATATAAATTTGAGGAGCCCCGGTACCTGAGCGGTCAGAAGTGAAGGCAATTTTTTTCCCATCCGGAGACCATGTGGGTGACGTATCAATATTGAAATGGCGGGTTAAGCGTTCCAGTTGGCGATCTTTATTCAAAGTATAAATCTCGGAATTCTGATCCCTGCTTAGCACCATTGCAATCTTCTGCATATCCGGAGACCATGCCGGTGCAGCATTCAGGCCTGGAAGACGATGCAGGGTCTGCCGCCTTCCCCCGTTAGTATCAATCATAATCAAGTCCGGGTTGCGCGCCGCGTAAGAGGTATAAATAATCCAGTTTCCATCTGGAGACCAGGCCGGGCTGAGATTGACCGTATGGTCATTCGTCAACCGCCTCAGGTTGTATCCGTCAAAATCAATGAGATAAATCTCCTTGCCACCATTTTCCTGATTTAAGAAAGCTATCTGAGTTTCTGCGATGCCGCGTTTTCCTGTCAGTTGCATGACCACTTCATCGGCAAACCGGTGAACGACTTTTCGAAGCAGGTCACGTGAAGCTTTATAACGTTTGCCAAGCAGGAATCTTTTATTCACTGCGTCATAGAGCCGAAAAGTAAGAGTCTGGCCTTTCCCGTCTTTCAACACGGCATATTCCGTTTTAATAAGCCACTGGGCTCCTACCTGACGCCAGCTTCTGTAGTCCACCTTGGAGGTTGAGCGTTCCATTTTTTCCAATTCCTCAAACACCGGCTTTTGCAGGGAGGAAAACCATTCGGAAAGCATCAAATCCTTTTCCAGAATCTTTTTCGCTTCTTTTCCAATTCCTATAAAGTCTGCGGCAGAATCTTTCAAAACGAAATCTGTAATTGCCAAGGCAACTTTTTTCTGCGTCTTGCGTTCCAGATCAATACGGATCCGAGACTCCGCAAAACCGGTCTGGGTCTGCAACAACACCAGAGCCATCAAAATCAGGGAGAAGTAAAAACCAGGTTTATTCGTCTTTGGGAACATATTTGAAATATATATTTACATGAAGGTTAGACAACTTTAATTTTTTGGGTAATTCAGGGAAAGGTGCCGAATCCAGAACCGCCCGGACAGCCAGAGTATCCAAAGCCGCCACTCCTGAGCTTTTTTTGATGAAAGGTTTGTCAACATTCCCACGGGGGAAAATGTAAAAGGAGACAATGGTTTCCTGATTATGTTCTTCGGCTAAAGGCTCTTTCCAGTTTTTATAAATTTTTTCCTGAATCATGCCGACATATAATGATCGAAGGTCCGCACCCGGGGCCCCTTCCTTTTTCGCGAACACATAGGAGTCCCCTGTTCCCGATTCAGTTGTAGTCTGCGAAGCCTTGGGTAAGGTACGCAACTTGCTTTGAAAGCTGGAAGAGTCGGGCTGGGCTCGGGAAATTTTCACTTCCACCGGTTCTGACTCGACCGAAAAAGAATCGAATTTCTCGATAATGGAATCGTAAGTTTCATCACTTTTTTTTGCGCTTTCCACGATCTCGGGTATTTCCGTTTTCAGGTCAGGAACAGGTACGACGGGAGAAACATCCAATTTGGCCAACTGCTCCAACTCCTTCAATAAGTCCACTTCAGGAGTTTTGGGTTTTTCGGGAAGGCTTTCTTCTACTTTAGGCTCTGCAAAATCTTCCAGAACATCTTCATGCAAGGGAACAGGCGCAACGGCCTTTTTATCTTTGATTTTTTTATTTTTTAAGGTTTCCAATTCCTGGAAGGTTTTTTCGGTAATGGGTTTCTGCTTAATCAGTTTGGCAGGAGGAGGCTTAATCTTTGGCTTTTCCAACCGCGCCAACTGGTCCAGCTCTTCCACCATTTTTTTCCCCGGCGGGATCACGAGAGCCTTTTTCCCCTCAAGCTTATTCAAATCTTCCAGGATTCTATTGGGCTTTGGCGTTTTTACCACTGGAACCTTTTTCACTTCAGCAGGCTTGGAAACCGTAGTTTTCTTTACTGCTGCTTTTTTTGGTGCTGCTTTTTTTTCAACAACCTTTTTCTTTGTCTTGGATTTTCTGGCTCTTGCCAGGGATTCGGAGCGTTTTTTCGCGGCAGACTTGGACCCTGTCGGTTCGCTGACCAGGCTCACCATAAACGCCGGGACAATCGTATTCTCTGGAAGAGTAGGTTTAGGAAGAAACAAGATAGCTGTCAATATCAGAAGATGCCAGAAAACAGAAAACACGAGCATCTGATTAAAATCAAAGGACTGAGAAAACTGGACTTTCATGATTCTTAAGGTTCTGTCACCATTCCAATATTTTGTACGCCAGCCTCCTTCACAGCGGATAAGACATGCATGATAAAACCATAGTCCAGCGTCTTGTCTGCCCGCAGATAAACTCCACCTTCTTTATTGGCCTGGGCATACTGCTCCACATTACGGGTTAACCCCATCAGGTTCGCCAGCTCCTCCTGCTTCCAGAATATTTTTTTATTACTCTTTAAAGTGATGGTTGGGATTTCTTTGATGGGAATAGGGGCGATCGATTCTTTAGGAAGCTGGACCTCCATGCCGTGTTGCATGAGTGGTGCTGTTATCATGAAAATAACCAGCAATACCAGCATGACATCCACAAATGGCGTCACGTTAATTTCCGCCAGGTACGGTCTTCGGTACTTTCTCATAAACGATTCTATTGTAAAAGCCGGGAGAGGTGCTGTTTAACAGGTCACGAAAGATCGAACGCTCTTTCCTCCACCGATTCCCGCACAAAGTTTTTTTCCGCCATATAAACAAAATCCCGCGAAAAATCATCCATAACAGATGTAAAGAGTACAATTTTGTTATTGAAGTAATTAAAGAATATGACCGCCGGGATTGCCGCCACTAGCCCTGCGGCGGTTGCGATGAGTGCCTCCGCGATTCCAGGTGCCACACCTCCTATACTGGCTGTACCCTGCAACCCAATGGACCGGAAAGAGTGCATGATTCCCCAAACAGTCCCAAACAACCCAATAAAGGGAGTCGTGCTTCCCGTTGTAGCCAGAAACTCCAGTCGGTGCGACAGGCGTTCCACTTCCCGGTTGATGGCTTTATTGAGGGCAAGGCCAATGCCTTTCAAGTCCCTGGAGGTTACCAACTCGCCTCCGGTAGCTGGAGATTCCCCGCGCTTTTTACGTTCTCCCCTGGCCATCTCCTGAAAAACATAAAGCTCACGATAGCCGGTCAGGAACATCCGGGCCAACGGACTGATCCGCAGCTCTTTAGCAAAGTTGTAAATATTCGTCAGATTTTCTGTCCTTGAGAAAGTCTCCAGAAATCGATCATCCTCATTTTTCGCCGCTCGATAGGTTCTGAACTTATTGATAATGATAGCCCACGACACGATGGAAAATATCAGGAGCAAAAGCAGGACACCTTTGGCCATCAAACTCGATTGCATGACCAACTCAACAAAACTCAAGGGGCTATCAGAAATTACATTTTGCACACGGAACCTCTTCGCAGGAAAGTGAGGCCCAAAGGCAGGACGCCAGAAGGTAAAGTTTTATTTTCCTCTAAATAAATCAACAGTTTACTTTAATTAAATCTACGGTTTAAGTCAAATTTTATTGCCACTCGGCGTGGGGCCAGCTTGGTGTCACTTTATTTGGCGAGCAACAGGGTCAACTCGGCTCAATCAAGCCCTTGCCTAGTCGCCCCTGCGGCTAGCAGCCACTCGGCGTGGGGCCAGCTTGGTGTCACTTTATTTGGCGAACAACAGGTCAACTCGGCTTGACAAGCCGTTGCTATCTGCCCCACTGACAAGGGGTGTGCAGGGAATGACTGTCTCTTACTCTCTTTGTAGAATTATTTCTTTGCGCGTTCCAAATACTCTCCTGATGAGGTCGAAACGCGCACCAATTCACCTATCTGGATAAACTGCGGCACCGTCACAACAAGACCGGTTTCAAGCGTTGCGGGTTTTCCTGATCCGGAAGCAGTAGCTCCTTTCAGAGGCGGCTCCGTATCGGCCACTTTGAGCTCCACGGCCTCGGGGAAAGATACGCCGATAGGGCTGTCGTCACAAAATTCGATTTTTACCCGGGCATTAGGCAGAAGAAACTTTTTGTCCTCGCCAATGACCTTTTCATCCAAAAATGTTTGTTCATATGTCTCGCAATTCATAAAACACAGGCCAGCAGGGTCATCATACAGATACTCCATATCAACCTGCTCCAATTCGGCGCGTTCAACCGATTCATCTGCGCGAAACTTGATTTCTGTTTGCGTTCCATCCTTCAATTTCCTAAGCTTGGCCTGCATGGAGGCCTTGCCTTTTCCCGGAGTGCGATGATCGGCCGACATAACACGGTATAAATCACCCTTGAACTTGATCACATGACCGGGACGAAGCCCATTACCATTAAGAAAAGCAACCATTCGACAATTTCCCTGAATTTATTGATTTGTTGAAGCAGGATAAAACGAATTATTCACCCTTTAGATCAAACGATTATCATGGAGCGGATGGAAAGAATCAAGAAAAATCCGGTTCACAACCGGACAACCCAGGAGAATTGAGCCGATGCAATGTCCGCTATGTGGTTTTTCAACCTGCACCCTGACCTCCGGAGAAAACCGGGAGTACCGGCTCTGCTCCCAGTGCCGGGCAATATCCGTTCCCGCCAGGTTCCATATTTCCCGAGACGACGAGGTCAAACGCTATCTGGAACATAACAACAACCTTGAGAATGAAGGTTATGTCCAGATGTTTCAGGAAAAGATATCCATTCTCCAAGCCTACGAAATTAAATCGGCATTGGATTATGGCTGTGGTTATGAGCCTGTCCTGAAAACCCTGATGGAAAGACAAGGAATCAAGGCTGACGGCTATGACCCGAATTTTTTTCCCGATACCCGTTTGGACAAGCGTTATGACCTTGTTATCTCCACAGAAACCTTTGAGCATTTCAGAAACCCGGCCCAGGAAATTCCGCGTATTGCCGAGTTGGTGGTTCCGGGAGGAGTTCTAGCCATCATGACCCGGTTTTATCCGATCGGAAACAAGGAACTCCTGCCCGATCTTTTCGCTGACTGGTTTTACAAACGCGATCCGACCCATATTATTTTTTACTGTACTGAGACCTTCCAATGGTTGGCGGATCATATAGGATTCAAATTGATCTTTAACAACGAGTACGATTTTGTGGTATTAAAGAAGCCCTCTGGCGAGGGAGGCAAATAGCAGTCGCTCGTTGAATTGAGTCAACTCTTTGCTCGCCAAATAGAATTATTGCTAATTTATCACTGCCACCGGCGGCTACGCCGGGAATAACTTTTCATATAAAGAGGTGTTATGTCAGGAGAATATATTTTCACCATGCAGGACCTGATTAAACGTCATGGACGTAACGAGGTACTGAATGGAATTAACCTTAGTTTTTATCATGGCGCGAAAATTGGAATCGTTGGAGAAAACGGATCGGGGAAATCCACCCTCCTTAACATTATGGCTGGAGACGATACCGAGTTTGATGGCCGTGCCATGCCCTTAAAAGGAACGACTATCGGGTACCTGCCCCAGGAACCCGCTTTGGATAACGAGCAAACCGTCCGGGAAAATGTAGAGCAGGCTTTTGCGGATATTAAAAAAATGATTGCAGAGTTCAACGAAGTCAGCGCAAAAATGGCCGAACCCATGTCGGATGAGGAGATGGAAAAAGCCATGGAAAAAATGGGTCGGCTTCAGGATCAAATTGATGCTTCCGATGGATGGGAGCTGGACCGGCAGGTGGAAGTGGCTATGGATGCCCTCGTACTTCCCGCCGATGATCAGAAAGCGGAAACACTGTCCGGAGGCGAAGCCAGGCGAGTAGCCCTTTGCAAACTGCTCCTGCAAAAACCCGATATGCTTCTTCTGGACGAACCCACCAACCATCTTGATGCCGAAACCGTGCAATGGCTGGAGGACACACTCTCTAGTTACCCCGGCAACATCATCGTTTCCACTCATGACCGATATTTCCTCGACAACATCACTAAATGGATTCTGGAACTGGAAAGCGGAAAAGGCCGACCGTTTGAAGGCAACTACAGTTCCTGGCTGGAGCAAAAAGCCGAGATCCTGAGAAAAAGGGAGAAATCTGCTTCCACCCTGCAAAAACGTCTGGAAAGGGAATTGAAGTGGTTAAAGGAAACTCCCGGCGCACGCCGCAAACACAATAAAGGCCGGGTCAACGAATACGAAAAACTTTCCGCACGCAAGGTAGACCTGGAAGACAACTCGCTTGAAATCCAGATCGCTCCCGGCCCTCAACTCGGCGAACAGGTTATTGAGGTAGACGCCCTCAGCAAGGGCTATCAAGAGGGAGAACCTATCATCAAGGATCTTACTTTCTCTGTGCCCCGTGGCGCAGTGGTCGGGTTGATTGGTCCCAATGGCGCCGGAAAAACTACTTTGTTCCGCATGATTGCCGATGAAGAACAGCCCGATTCCGGAACCCTCAAGCTGGGTTCCACCGTAAAACTTTCTTACGTTGACCAGCACCGTCACGATCTGACTGCGGAAAATTCCGTGTTCGAGGAAATCACCGGTGGCACCGAACATATAGAAGTGGCGGGAAAGACGATCAGTTCCCGAGCCTATGTCGGACGGTTCAATTTCAAAGGTCCGGATCAACAGAAAAAGGTAGGCGAACTTTCCGGCGGAGAACGCAACCGGGTTCACCTGGCAAAATTACTCAGAAGGGGTGGCAATGTCCTGCTGCTGGATGAACCCACAAACGATCTGGATGTGACCACCCTGCGCAACCTCGAAAACGCCATTCTCGATTTCAGCGGATGCGTTCTGGTTATCAGCCATGACCGATTTTTTCTGGATCGCATCTGCACACACCTTCTGGTTTTTGAAGGCAACAGCAAAGTAAGATGGTTCGAAGGAAACTTTGAAGAGTATCAGGAAAAACGCAAACAGGAGTTGGGCGGCAAAGAAGAAAACCGCCGATCCAAATACAAAAAACTAACCATCCACCACCACTAGGCGTGGGGCCAGAGTGCCGTCGCTCTCTCTGCGAATAAAAAATTATCTCGGCTCAATCAAGCCCTTGCTTCATTCCCTCCCACGGGAGTGGGCTAGGCCCGGCCGGCGAGCAGGTAGCTTTAGCGGCTCAACGAGCTTTTGCCCCGATCCCAAAACCAACACCCCCTAGCCCCCTTGTCAGGGGGGAACTAAGCAAGACCTTTCTCTTTCAGCCCAGTCAACTCCTCGCTCGCCAGCAAAAGCTATTGCACGCTGGCCCCACGCCGAGTGGTGGGGAAGGTTAGGGAGAAGGTGGTGCCTTTCCCTTCCTGGGTGGAGACATCGATCTTTCCTCCGTATTTCAACACCAGTTGATGGACGATGTTCAGTCCCAGGCCGGTTCCCTTCCCCTGTTCCTTGGTGGTAAAGAATGGATCATAAATTTTCGACAGATATTCTTTTGGAATGCCCGGCCCCGTATCTACAATTTGCGCGAGAACATTTCCATTCTTCTTTTCTGTCGAGATTTTCAGTTCGCCTTTGCCCTCCATCGCCTGCACCGCGTTTGTCAGCAGGTTGATAAAAATCTGCTGAATTTCCTCCGGCTTCGCCTGAAGAGGGGGTAGCTCGGAATATTTTTTATCCAGTTTAATGTCATTGTTATAAGAAGTAAGAATTGCAATATCAACAGCCGCATCGATGCGCTCGTTGAGATTCACTTCCTTTTCTTCCGTCGACATTGCCGAACGCACGTAACCTGACATATTGAGGATAATCGATGACATGTCTTTAGAGCGGGCAAAAACTTTGTGGGCATATTTTTGAATTTTATCCGGATCCTTTTCCTCAATAATGGCTTCGGCAAAACCCATGATTGAAACCAGCGGATTATTTAATTCGTGGGCAATACCTGCGGTGAGCGTACCCAGTCCTGACAGCTTTTCCGCCATAGCCAGTTGGTCGTGCAACTCCACATCTTCCGTGACATCCCTTAAAAGAAGTCCCAACCGTTTACCACTGTCGTCATGAATGACAACATCAAAAACCTGAAAAGCGAAAACCTTTCCATCCAGCTTCACGGTTTGTTTCATACTTTGCAGGGAGGGAGATTCCTTAGGGGCCAGAGGATCCCGAGCCGTGTAACATTGTATGGTCTGACTCCCCAGTGTTCGGGAGGAAATGGGAACCACTTCGCTATAAAAGTTGAGCAACACATCCTGTAAAACCTTCCAGGCTGGGGTGGACTCAAGCCCCAAGTCAATTAGAGAATGGCCCTGAAGTTGGTCGGCAGTTTGCCGGACAACCTTCTCAAACGCCCCATTCACATATTCGATTTTCAGGTTAGGATCAAAGATAGCCACCGCATCGGGAACACTCCTGAGAATGCTGTCGGTGTATTCCTTGAGATAAAGAACCTCCTCGGTTTTTTTGAGCACCTGGTTTTCCAACCCTGAAAAAGATTTTTGCAGTAAATCGTTCATCAGGTTCACTTCAGTGGCTAGCGCCTCAAGCTCGTCTCCGGTTTTAATTTCCAGTGCCTCAACTTTTTCCCCTCTGCCAATACGCTCTGCGGCTTTCTGAAGTCTGCGAATCGGCTGTACAATTTTCTTTGCCGCCAGAGAACCCATGCCCCCGATCAACAAGACGGAAACCACCCCGGCCATGGAAATCCATGAAAAGAGTTTTTGCATGGGAGCAAACAGTTCATCCGAGGCCTGCCACGCAAAGGTGTACCAGGTTTTCCCGTCAGACCCTGAAATCCATTTCCGGGTCTGTTCCAGAGGCGAGAACCCGATGATGGAAAGCTCTTCACCGCCATGACCATCCCCCATAGTTTTAACCCAATCCGGATTTTTCCCCGTAACACTCCTCACCAGAACCGGGTCGGGCAACACAAATCCCGTTGGCAATATAGGGCAATCGAGTACCATCCCCCTTGAGTCGATCAACATGACGTGGCCCGTCTCGCCAAAAGTAATCGGCTCCATATAACCGGAAAAAAATTCCTTCGTTTCAAACACATGGTGTAGAACCCCGATGGTTTTTTCTTTTTCATCCAGGATCGGAAAAGCAAAGGGCATCAGGAAGGATTGGGTCTTTTCGTTGAAAGTAACCGGCCCTATATAAACAAAATCTTTGCCGCCAGTGAGAGTTTTTTCCCATTCCGGTTTTCCCGTATGGAGAAATTCAGGAAAGTCATTGACGCTTGCCCTGAGAACCCCGAATGCATCGGTGATATACAAGGCTCGTGTTGCAAGGGCAGATGGAGTCTTTCTTTTCTGAAAACCTTGCAGTACCGTTTCTGCCGCAAGAAGGGGTTGGGCTGAACTGGGGTTTCTGCTCTGCTCCTGAATATTTTTTTGCCGAGTTACGGGGTCAAGGAGAGTCTGGTTAAAATCCTGAATGACAGACTTAATAATGGGGTGAGCCGCATGGCGGATATTTTTTGAAATCTCACCCTCAATCAATAAATCTATCTTGGTAGAGGTTTCATAAGCCAAAGCCTTGAAGCTGGCTCCGATCACTCCCTGAAGGGACTTCGTCCCCTGCAAATAGGAAAGGATCATAGCCAGCACCAAAGGCAAGGCCCCAACCCCTAGCATTGTCCAGATCAGTTTATTTTTTAATCCGGTCCTTATGCCCCCCTTTTCCCCGGAACTTTCTCTGAGGACAGGGGAGTCGCTGTGAGCGGTATCCATAGAGTAGACCCCTTGTTATGGATACGCGGTTCAGACATAATCAAAATCTTGCGGAGCCGCCAGCGTTTCTTCAACTTTGGCCAGCAGCTTTACCTTCTCAATAGGCTTGACCATATAATCCTTCACACCTTTTTTTAACAAAGAAACGGCCAGGTCCGAGTCCGGATAGCCCGTGACCACAATGACCGGAATGGAAGGCGCATTCTGCTTCAAATAATCGATGGCCTCAATGCCATTGACCTTTGGCATTCTGATATCACAAATAATCAGTCCAACCTGAAGCAGGTTGGAACCCGACTTCATCATATTGACTGCTTCTTCACCATCTAAAGCTTCAATCACATTGTAGTTAGCCGACTCCAAATGAAGCCTTAACACCTCTCGCACTTCTGCTTCATCATCTATGATAAGAATTTTACCTTTGACGCTGGACGCTTCATCTATAAGGGACATGATGACCTCCGACTCAAGGATTAGAAACAAAGTTCATTGTTTGGGAAATTCCCGTAGGCTGACTTTTCACAAAAAAATGAACTCAACCCTAACTTTAAGGGAATATAATTCCCCAAAACGGATCCCGCCATAGTTCCCAATATGAATTTTTTTTCATTAACGAATTTCAGGCGCGAAATGCGGAGTGATGAATCGTCTTTAAACTCTTGATTACAGGAGGAAAAAAGGGGAGCGTGAGGGCTCGGGAAAAGACCTTATGCCCCGCTCAGGGCACAAGATCTTTTTTTCTCTTAGTTGCCCTTGAAGGTGGAACGGACATAAGCGATGACATCTGCCAGGCTTTGTGGAGGTAAAGTCATGCCCCAGTCCGGCATATTCGGAGATTTGCCGACACTCTTACCACCGTAATAAATCAGATTATACAAATAATCCGCAGGGTAATCAGAAAGCGGCAGGTCAGCATGAACTGCGGGTTTTGGGTCCAGTCCTTTGGCTCCCGGCCCATCCCCTTTCCCTTCTGGTCCATGGCATTGCACACAGTATTCTTTATAAACTTTGGCTCCACGCCCTGCATCCGCTTTTTTGAAGGTCTTTGAATTCCACGGTTCATAGAATTTAAAATCTTTCACACCAAGAGTCATGACATAACCGATAATGTGGCGTGCCTTGCGGGCGCTGATATCAGCCAGGTATTCGCCACTGTGCGGAGTGAAATCCTGAGGGTTTTCCGCGAACCGGCTCCACCAGTCCAACGTGTAGCGATTGCCTGCGTCATGGAGGTTTGCGCTGATCGGGCCGCCTATACTTTTTCCCTCATCATCCTTGATCTGGTGGCAACCCAGGCAGGAGTATTCGCGAAAAATATCAGCCCCTAAACTCGCCTCCATTTCCGTAAAGGTGGATAGGTCGACAAAACTTTTTTTAACCCGAGGGTCAAGGTAGGTCTTTTCCATATAGTCGGCAATCACGACGGCTTCTTCCTGTGTCAAAATCATATGCTTTCTGGAAAAGTGGAAACTTTTGTCCCATCGATAACTATTGGGGTAAAGGTTTTCCTCCTGACCCACCAACCAGCGGATCAACCAGGGGCGCTGGAATTTCACGCCACTCCACATTAAATCGGGTGCTTTCAGATCAAACTTTGATTTCGGTTTGCCTTCAAACCGGTGACAGTTTTTGCACTGACTGTTAATTATTTTTTCGGCGAATCCATCATCCCCCGCCCACAAGACTGAAGGCGATGACATTAAAATAAACAACAAAACCGCGAATCCTCTAACCATTAATCGTCCCATAACTTTTCTCCTGTCACGCTTTCAGAAACTTTCTTATAAATAAAATCAACTGCCAGATTTCCTCGGGCTTCAAGGTGGACTTATGGGCTGGCATTGCCGTACCGCGTGATCCGTTCTGGATAATCCAGAATAACTGGCCGTCCGGTAGACCCTCCATTGCGTCCGCACAGGTAAAGTTTCTCGGCGGCGGTTCCAACCTTCTGGCCAAACTGCCATTGCCATTTCCCCTGGCCCCATGGCACAACTTGCAGGCGGTGGGCTTGGCATCCTGATTAAAAAGTCGTCTTCCCTCAGCGATGTTTTCGGCAGTGGGCGGAACCGGGTTTTTCTTTTTGAGGTAGCGGCCCGGAGCTTTTCGAGTTGTGCGATTTTGTGGACAGATCCCGGAAACCCGCTGTACCTGAAACGATCCATCCGCAGGTTCCGCCATACCTTCTTTCACATCGCCAGCTAACAATATCGCAAAGGCCAACCCAACAATACGAACCATCTCTTACTGACGCTTGGGTTGCGAAAACTTACGCAGATAATGAATGATCTGCCAGATTTCCCGGTCCTTGAGATTTTTAAAAGGCGGCATACCCGTTCCCTGAGAACCATTGCGAATGACCCAGAACAACTGGCCATCGGAAATTTCTTTCATCGTTTCTTCGCAGGTGAAATTTCTCGGTGCAGGGTTCAGTCCCTGCGCCATAATGCCCAATCCATTGCCATTCACGCCATGACAAATTTTGCAGGCCACCGGTTGCACCTCCACTTGAAACAAAGACTCTCCGGAATAAAGAACTTCCCGACTGGGTTTGAGAGGGTTGGCCTGGTTGCGAATGTCATCGGGGGCCTGAACCGTAAACCGGCCCTGTGGACAAATGCCCTGTCCTGCAAAGCCTTGCCCGTGATGCCCCTGATGGTGACGCGAATTAAACCGACGCCCATGACCCAAAGGCGGTCCCGCCCACACCTCGGCAATAAACCCGAACAGTAAGAACCCCAGGATCATTCCCACTATGCTTTTCCTGCTACGGCTGAAGCCCAGTCTCATTATTGAATTCCGCTGTTAAAAAATTCTGGTTTTTAAAGGGCCTGCCGATAGCAAAAACTCGTCAAGCCGAGATGATTCTTTGTCACGTTGTTTCTCAGAATGACAAACCAAACCCCACAGAGTCGTCATCGCGAGCCGCAAAGCGGCGTGGCGATCCAGAGTTTCGCTGGATTGCTTCGCTCTACCCCTTCGGGGCATGAAAGCTAAGGTTAAACATCACACGCTCGCAAAGACGGGCTATGCAAAGCCCCCCTTATCAGGGGGCGGAACAACCAAAGTATTACCCTTCCGGGGCACGAAGTCTTTGGAAAAATATCACGTGCGCTTGAGTACCCTGCAAGCTTTACGGGCAATGCGGTACTGGCCCTACGCCTAGTGGATAAATGTGCGGATGAAGTGGATCACACTCCAGCCTTCTTCTTCACTGATGACTTTTCCCACACGAACCGGCATCTCTGTTCCCGCGCTCCCGTTCCTCAACACCCACATGATTTCGCCATCGGTCCGGATTTCCTGCCATTTCGGGTCGGTGAAATTTCTTGGCGAGTGGCCGGGAAGTTTCTTTCCCTTTCCATTTTCGCTGTGGCAGGTGACACACTCGCCTTTGCCAAAATAGATTTTTCGACCTGTTTCTATCCTTTCAGGAGTCGCGGGATAAGGGTTATCCATGTCCTGAAGTTCTTCTAATAGTTCAGCAGGAACCCTTGGCTCATAGATATCCGAGTGAAACGCGCCTGCCATGCCCCCCCAACCAAGCAAAAGAACAAAGGCAACTATCAGGATTAAATTAATCGCTCGCATCATATTGATACATTTTTAACAAAATTCAGGAGAGGATGCCACCCCCCTGCCCCAGCGAAAGTTTTTTCTCGCGATTATAGCTGACCGTGCGCTCAAGTTTTCTTTACTTCTCAAACGACCGAACGTACAAAACCACATGCCAGGCTTCTTCTTCGGTCAGCACCAAGGGAATGAATGGGGCCATGGCGGTTCCGGGGCTGCCATTTTTCAAAATCCATAATAGCTCCCCATCGGCACGCACTTTCTGCCAGGATTTGTCGGTAAAATTTCTTGGTAGTTTTCCCCGTAACCCCGGAATATTTTGCAGACCCTTACCATCTTTTCCATGGCAGGTCACACAAAAGGCCTTACCGTGAAATATTGCTTTGCCCTTTGCAATATTCTCATGAGTGGAAGGGAACGGATTGACCCACGTTCTCGCTTCCTCAATCTGTTCTGCGGGGACACGAGGTTTCAGGACTTCCGGGTCTGCGGCTTCACCCCCCCTGGGCCAGAAACCCAGACACAGCGCAAAAAAGATCCATAGCCTCATTTTAGTCCCAATCATAACCGTACTCTCGGTGTCGTAATGTTTTTATGAAACACAGGGAGGACGGGTCAACGTCCTCCCTGTGTCCGTTATTCAGTTCGGAAAACGTGACCCAGAGATGTGGGCACTGTCACAGTCCCATCTGGTATCACTTGATCCTTGCCCCATAGGTGGAAGATCACGCCGTCTGTTTTGCCAGCGGCTTCCGCAAGGGCTTGCACTTCCTTTGGATCTTCAATATCAAGAATTGTAACCCGCCCCGTATCGATCTCAACCTGATGATCGTGAAAAGCCCGGTTCCATTGGATAAGTGGCACGTTTTTTCTCGCGAGATCCTTGGCGATAAAATATTCAACCGCCACGAGCCTGGCATCAGGAGCGGTAGTTTTAAATAGCATGCACTGAAGAATTTCCCCTTTCTGAATTCCTTTGCAATAATGGTGGTAGGGTCCACCCACGGTGCCATCGGCCATCATATGCGGTGCTTGTACGTGAATGGTGTATCCATCGGCGGGTCCGTTACCACCACTCATAGCCGGGGTGGCTAGAAATCCCAAGCCCACCAGGCCTATGATACTCGTCATCACAATCGACTTAATTGTACGTTTCATTGCTGTCTCCTTATAATCAATAAATAGAATTAACAGTTAGTACTACAATGTTTAACGTCCAAAACATTTTAGGTATCTTTCTGTTCCAGACGTGCTATCAGGTAAAAACTACCCATAGCAAGTACAAGCAATGCCAAAATAAACCACCAGGCAGAAATGCCTGTCAAAGAGGGAAGAGTCGCTTTCCCGAAATTTCCTATACTTAAAATATTTATCTTTATCCATGGATAAGCTTCTGCGTATAAACCGGCCCCTACAAGCATACCCAATACCCCCGGGATAGCGTGCCGGGAACCTTCACCAATGGCCGCTACTGCGGTTCCGGGGCAATAACCCAAAGCAGCCATTCCCACACCAAAAATCAGCCCACCCAGGGCGTTTCCAAGAAGGGCTGTGGTCTTGACATGCAGGTCAATGTCTAATCCCAAAGACCGCATGCCATATATGCCAACACTGCCCACTACTATTGCCGTCAACATTATTTTCAGAACGGTAAAATCTTTTAACAGGAACTGACCAACAATCACGCTGTAGCGGGTCACACCGCCTTTTTGCAGTAAGAAACCAAACAAAAATCCGGTGACACCACCCATCAAAATCGTGGACGGGTTTGCAAAAAAAGTTTCAAACATGATCTCTACCTCCCTTGCCATACAACAACCAGGCGGTAACAACCCCGGAAACAAATAAACAAAGAAAAAATATCCAGGAAGATACCGCTAACTGAAGCCCCCCTGAAATCCCGTGCCCCGAGGTACAACCTCCGGCCAGACGCGCTCCGAAAATCACAACGACCCCTGCCAAGAAGGCTCCTGTGAAACGGAGCCACTTTGAGGGGCCAAACCGACATTGCCAAAGATTCGGAACGTCTTCATGAATACGGGTGGCAGAAAGAAGAGAGGCGCAAAACGCGCCGACAACCAACATAACCACTAACGCGAACTGCCATTCGAAAACAGGATTAGGTTCGGCAAGAGTGCCAAGATATTTTGCAAAATAAGAATTTGATTCAACGTGGGCTTCGGACACCAGGCTTTCAACAGCTCCTGCGGCCCGGACCATAGTGGTGGAAACACCCAAAGCTTTATTCATCAAAGCAAAGGTAACCCAGGAAAGTAACCCGATTCCTGTTCCCACCGTATAGGGAGACCAACGCGCCTTTTTAAATATTAAGATCATTTTCTTCTTCCCTTCCCAAGGATTCCTGGTTACAGCTTTGAGGGCTTACAGTTATTGATGCCAAACAGAGAGTAGGCCGGGCAATTTCCCACCAATCCCGTTCCCAGCGGTATCAATCCGATAATGCCCAGAGTCATTCCCTGGGTACCTGCTATTACGACCCCAACAACGATCAAAATTATTCCAAAAGCTATCCTTAATGCTCGATCCGTTTTCCCAATATTGCAAGTCATGATTTTCTTGCCTCCCTAAAAAAGTTTTTCTGCCAGTTTGACTTAGGATCCAGAGCTGTCATCACCCAGAACCCGTGAAAGATATTGGCCTGAGGTTTTTTAGCAACCCGCTAATAAGGCAAAAGTGTCGGTATCTGGGCATCCAGTCGCATCCTCATCTCTCTGGATATTTTTTTAACTTTCCCCTGAACCGGATTCAGGCCCGGCTCCTGCCCATTGATCTTTTCCCAGTATTTGCGGCTCAACTCCTGCCCGGAAAGTATTTTTTTCAGTTTTCCCCTGGCATTAAAAATACGAACTTCATAAAACATGATCCACCTCCTTGATGACATGCCGATGGGTTAAAAGGCCAATTGTTGCGGATTTTCCTTATGCTTTTCGCTCAGTCGGCTTAAAATTTTCACAATCAATTCAAACTCCAGTGATTTATTAAGAACAAAGTCAGCCCCCGCTACTTTCAGATAATCCTCAATATTGGTATAAGGTTGCTCCGTCAAAATCATCATGGTGGGCTTCTTTTTAACGGATCGCATTTCCTTCATGACATCCAAGACAGCTCCATCCAGCAGATACAAATCCATCACCAGCACATCCGGTTGCAGGCAACGGACGGATTCGATGATCTCTTTTACTTTTATCAGCGTAATTATCGAATCCACTCCGGCAATGCTTTGAGTCATCTGAAATATACGATCCAATATGCCTTTAGAATTATCTATTGCCAGCAGCACTTTCATCAGATCTGCCTCCTTAACTTCATTCATCATGATAAGTATGGGGGGTGAACTGAAAATAAAATATCGCTACAACTGGGGTTTTAAGAGTCGTTTAATGCGGATTTAGTGTGTCGTAGATATTCGACATGGAGAGGGAGGGGAAGGATCAGCGGGATTTGTACCCTGCAGAAATTTATTCTATGAGCTTGTTTTTAAGCGCGTAATGGATGAGTTCTGCATTGGACTTCAGGTTCATCTTTTCCAGAATACGTGACCGGTGGGTGCTCACCGTGGTGACGCCTACCGAAAGTTCTTCCGCGATATCCTTCAAAGATTTTCCTGACGCAATAGAACAGAAGACCTGAAATTCCCTGGGAGAAAGGGTTTCGTGCGGAGACTTATCTCCATCCTTTCCCAATTCATCGACCAGTTTTTCAGCCATTTCCGGACTGATAAATTTTCCGCCGCTTGCAACTTTGCGGATCGCCTGCACCAGTTGATCCGGGGCTCCGGCTTTGGTCAAATATGCCGAGGCACCCGCCTTGAGAAATCGCATGCCATACATATCCTCTGAATGGATACTCAATATTATGATTGGCAATTTTGGATACAGGCTTTTCAACTGCGGAATCACCTCCCAGCCGCTCTTTACAGGCATTTCAATATCCATGACTACGACATCAGGAAGCTGGGCTTTAACTTTTTCCAGAACCTCATTGCCATTTGCCGCCTCATCGATGACAGAAATATCTGCAGTCTTGGACAATATCTGCTTGATGCCTTGCCGCACAACAGCATGGTCATCGGCGACCAGCACTTTGATCACATCCGATTTAGGGGTCTGTTTCATGATTCAAGTGGGACTTTCACCACAACCTTCGTTCCTTTACCCGCCTCCCCCAGAAACTCAACCTCTCCACCCAGAAAAAGAACCCGCTCACGAATTCCTATCAGTCCGAGAGACTGCGAATCCTCAATTTTGCCCGGAGGCATGCCTTTACCATTGTCTTCAATTTCCAGAATAAACTTGTTGTCCTGCTGACGAAATCTTACCTTGACCCTGTCTGCCTCGGCATGTCGCACAACATTAGTCAGCGTTTCCTGAAAAATCCTGAACAAGTCTGTGGTCAACTCCTTATTATCCAATGGGACATGCGCACAATTGAGATCAAACTGAAGGTTCGTTCTTTTCTCATATTCTTTAGCTTGCCAGGCAATCGCCTCACACAGCCCAAAAATATCCAATATCTGGGGACGCAATTCCGTAGATATCCGCTGAACCGAAGTAATCGTTGAGTCGATGAGACCCGACATGGACTGGATTCGTTCCTGCGGTTCAGGTTGGTTAGAAGGCAACTCTTCCTTCAAGCAAACCAGGTCCATTTTAAGCGCCGTTAACGACTGTCCCAGTTCATCATGCACTTCCCTGGCGATTCGGGTTTTTTCCTCCTCCCGGATGTTTTGCAGATGGTTACCCAGGTTGCGCAATTGTTCGCGAATTATTGTTAACTCGCGCTCCGCATGAGTCCTTTCCGCAACCTCTTTCTCTAGCGTAGTGCTGACCTGTTTTAAATCCGCAGTTCGTTCCGCCACCAGCACTTCCAAATGATTTCGATAATTTTTCAGTTCTTCTTCAATCAGGCTATTCTCGATCGCGTTGGCCACCAACCCGCCAATCGAAAGAAGCACTTCCTGACTATGCTGGTACCAGGCGGGGTGCGTGTTGGTGTACAGGAACATCACCCCCAAGAACTTTTCCCCTGTTTTAAGCGGAACAATATAATGACCATGAGCCTGCATGCCTTCATATTTTCGTTCATGCCGGGCATCGGTAAAACAACTTTCACTCATCAACAGCTGACCCGACTCGGCCACCCTTCCGCAGAGGCAGTCGCCATAGGGAACCACTTTTTCCTTTTCCAGAAATTCATCCGTAAACTTGCCTAACATGCAATACAAGTTGAGAACTTTTTTCTCAGGGTCAGCGAGAAAAATACCCGCCTTTTTTTCAACCTTCAACTCATTGAATCCGGTCAGAACCTCTAAAACATCCTCCAACATATTCTTCAGCCCTTTGGAAGAATGCAGAACACGGGCCACCTCATGGAGAACTTCGTATTCCTCGGTCAGAATCCGGGATTGAGGATCAGTCGGATTTGTCGGCATAAGCGTTATTCCAAAAGAAAAGAAGCTGTTTTAAAGACTTCCTAATATTCAGTCTCTTTTGGCAATATTACAAGTCATAATTTTATTGCCCTCCCTAAACTCGTAGGTTGCATGGGAGGTTGCAAATCACCCCAGCCCCTTGTGATATTTCTTCGTTAGCCCTCATGCCCCGGAGGGGTACTTTGAAAAAGAAGGGAGGACGCTACTCTCTTGCCTTATTAAAAATAAATAAAGGGCTCCGCTCAACAGGGAAAGGTCTGTTTTTTAAAGCTCTATGATTAAAATTTCGTTTCAAAAGATGAATTTTCAAGGATTCCCACGGAAAATTTGAAACCTGATTCCTTCCTGACAACTCTAACCTATTAAGTATTTAAAACTGGACCCGGCCCGTTGAGCTTGTCGGCTGGAAAATGCGATTTAAACCTCGACACCCTATTGAATGAAATTCATACATAACTAATCTTCCCTGGAGGCAAAATATGTACAGAGATAAAGTCAAAACTATTAATCCCCTCGTGAAAAACTTTCAGAACCCTTTTCAAAAAAGGCAACAACCATGGGTTGTATTTGCGATTTCCATCTTCACCGTTCTTTTATTTTCAGGAACCGTATCGGTCAATGGGAGCTCGGCGGGTGAAATATGGGTTGCTAATATGAAGGGAGCCAATGTCCAGATCATAGATAGCGATTCCAATCAGGTCGTTAAGACCATTGCTACCGGTGCCGGTGCTCATAACGTTACATTCAGTCCCGATGGCAAGCTGGCCTACATCTCCAACCTGGGCACGAACAGCATCACCATCATAGACGCTGTATCGAAAGAGAAACTGGCCGATGTCGTGACAGATACCAAGGCCCACGATGTGGCCGTCTCTCCCGATGGAAAAACCGCCGTCGCATGCAACGTAGGGGCGGGCACCATCACCTTCATCGATGTCGCATCGAAAAAAGCTACTCATACTATGGCCACCGGCAAAAAAGCCATCACCGCAGTTTTCTCTCACGATGGAAATACGTTGTATGTGGTCAACGCAGGGGCTGCAAATATTTCGCTGGTGGATGTGAAAACCAAAAAGGTTATCCAAACCCGACAGGGTGCTAAAGGTGCTATGGCTATCAAACCAACGCGAGATTGGAATCAGTTCTGGCTCACCGCTCCGGCAGATAACAAACTATTATTGCTGAACTCACGCACCGGTGCGTTGGAAACTTCTATCGATGTTCCGGGAGAACCGCATGGACTGGTCCACAGCCCGGATGGGAAAACCGTCTATGTTGGACAACGAAAACTGGGCCAGATAGCGATGATCGACACAGCCAGCCGGAAGATTACTAAAACCACGGCTCTGGGCCAGCGTCCAGATATGATAGACATCAGCTCAGACGGCAAAACGCTTTATGTGGCGATTCGGGATGAAAACAAACTGGCAGTCGTTTCTGCCGTCGATCTCAGCCTCACTATGAAAGTTGATACTGATGGCGAAACACACGGAGTGGCTTATCGGGATTAAGACGCTAAACAGGTTCCGGCCCAGCACGGGTATTTCATGCCCCGCATGGGGTACTTCGTGGAAGGGGGAGTTTCAATGGACCCCCCTTTGAGAAAGAGGGGGTTAAAAACTCAACCCCCTCAATCCCCCTTGTCAGGGGGAAGGTCATTAAAGTATTGCGCTTGAGTGTTCGGTCCTCTATTCGGGTAATGCAGTGCTGGCCCCACGCCTAGCCCACTCCCGTGGGGGGGGGGGAATATAGCAATTACTTTTTAAGCCGAGACAACTCTTGCTCGCCAAATAAAGCGATGCTAGTTGCTACCGGTCACCGGTCGGACTAGTCGCAGGAAGGCATCGATGCCGGATATTTTATCCTGATAAGTCTGGCCGCCTTCATCTTTGAAGGAAACCGTTATGGCTTTACTGCTTTTTTCTTCACTGGTCCAGGTGCTCCAACCCGCGCCTGTCGGAAACATGCTGTCGATAAAAATTTTATCGCCATCCTTGTCCATGTTACGTTTACGCCGGTCATACAAAGTGGCGGCTTCTTCAGGAGTAGGCAAACGCCAGTCATCGTAGCCACCGAACTTTTTGTGATTCATGCGCTGGGCATACTCGTTTGCCGTATACCAGTTGACCCATTTGGTTTCTCTTTGCCAGTAGTCCTGGGTCATCCAGAGCAACCCGGTTTTTCGGTCCAGGGTGGTGCCCACCGCATAATTGGCAAACCGTTTGTCGACAGATTCGGCTATCGGTTTCTGACTCGCTCGGCCCTCCGCGAAAATATTAGTGCTAAAGAACAGAGCCAAAAAAATAATGACGACTCCTGTTCCTATGGTATTGCGTGATAACATACTCCCGCTCCGTTTAAGGAAAAACATATTGTAGAATGTACTGATTCTACCTGCTCGCAAAACTCAAGTAAACGGGAAATCCCCTTGAACCGGTTTTCGGCTTCCGGTAGACTGATCACTGAACTTCTTTGAGGTCCTCCCCATGAAATCTTTTCGCGACCCTAAACACATTTTAGCTTTAATCACGCTGTTCCTCCTGGTTTCCAGCAGTGTTGCGTTTGCTCACTCCAAAGACAAGGACCGGTGGGATAATAAATATGATACTGAGGTTTATTTGTTCGGTGAGAAACCCATTCCTTTTCTGGTGGAAAATGCTCACCTGCTCCCGAAAGGCAAAGTTCTGGATATCGCTATGGGCGAAGGCCGGAACGGGGTTTATCTTGCTACTCAGGGATTCGATGTTCTCGGCCTGGATATTTCCGCAACGGGTCTCAAAAAAGCCCATAGACTGGCGGAAAAAAACAACGTCACCATTGAGACCCGGGTGGTTGATCTCGAAAGTTTTACACTGGCACCCAACAGCTATGACGTGATCCTTTGCACCTATTATATGCAGAGAAACCTTTTCAAACAGTTCCAGTCTGCCCTGAAACCCGGTGGCATGATCGTTGTTGAGACTTATAATGTCGACTACCTGAAATATGCCCGGTTCAGCCGAAAATGGGCACTCGACACCAACGAACTGCTTGATATTTTCAAAGGCATGCGAGTCATCCGTTATCAGGATTATGATGACGGCAAAGAAGCCTATTCCAGCATCATCGCCGAAAAAACTTCTCCTTAAGTGAATCCAGTCGAACGATTATTCATTACCCTGGCCAACCTGTTTCCCGTCTGGGTACTGACTGGCGCCGGACTCGCGCTCTGGAAACCGGAAACAGCCACATGGTTTCAACCTGGCTGGATGCCGTATTTTCTCGGTCTCATCATGCTGAGCATGGGACTGACCCTGAGCTTTGAAGATTTTGCCCGCGTCCTCAAACTGCCCAAATCCATTTTGCTCGGTGTCGGACTGCAATACACCATCATGCCGGGCCTTGGCTATGCACTGGCACTGGCTTTCAACCTGCCCATCGATTTTGTTATCGGACTCGTCCTGGTCGCCTGTTGTCCCGGCGGAACCGCGTCCAATGTTGTCTGTTTCATTGCCCGAACCCATGTCGCTCTTTCGGTCAGCCTGACCACCTGCTCGACCCTTCTGGCTGTTCTGCTCACTCCCTTTCTGACTACATGGTGGGTAGAATCCATTTCTCTGGAGCTGACCGGATTAAAAGTCGATGTCGATACGCTGGGACTATTACTCAAAACTTTGAAAGTGGTCATCCTCCCCGTTTTGCTCGGAATTTTTCTGAACCACTTTTTCCACCGCTGGGTTAGAAAAGTGGAAGCCTACACACCCTTTATCGCCGTGCTTTCCATTGTGTTCATTGTGGACTTTATACTGGCTGATAAAAAATCCGCCATACTGGAAATCGGTGCTTCATTAATAGTTGCCGTGCTCTTGCTTCATCTGTTTGGATTTATATTGGGGTATGTGTTGTCCCGTCTGCTCAAGTTTGCCGAGCGGGACGCTCAAACCGTGTCGATTGAGGTAGGGATGCAAAACTCCGGTCTTGCGACCGAACTGGCAAGGAGCAATTTTTCCGCATACGGCCTGGCGACTGTACCCGGTGCCATCTCCGCCCTCACCCATTGCATATTAGGCAGTATCGCCGCCGGCCTTTGCCGCTGGCGAAATACGGAAAAATAGCAAAAGAAAACAATTTAAATTTATTTTTCCCCGATAAATAATAGATAGTTGCCTGTGGACCAAGGCAACACTTTGCTAAGTAGGAATGCTAAAATTTCAGCAAGGCCATTCGTCTGCCCTTTGGAGTCTTTATGAAAACACTCGCAACAAAGATAAAAGTTAAAGCTATGCGAAAGGGCTTTTTCAAAATTAATTTTGAACCCTGATTGCATTAAAATATTTCTCATTTCATCCCGACCGTGGAGCTTAAAATAGGTCGGCTGATCTTCTTTTGGAGCGAGCGGCGGTTTACCGGCTAATTTTCGTACTAGAGGGATTCGTTTCAGTTTATGCAGAAAGTTTTGTTCATCATAAACAAAGCGGGTAAAAAAATTATCTGCAGGCACCATCATAAAGATAAGTCCGCCTGGCTTTAAAACCCTGTAGGCTTCATTTATTGCTTGCTGGGGTCCTTGAGGAAAATGTTCCACCACTCCATATGAAAGGTAAGCACCAAAAGTAGACTCCTGAAAGGGAAGAACATGGACATCGGATTGAGCCAGTTTTACTGTAGCCTTATAAGCCTTGACCCTTGTTAAGGCTGGCAACACATAATCAACCCCAATAATTCTATAGTTCTTTTTTTCAAAATACAGGAGCTTAGGGCCCAGACCGCAACCTGCCTCCAATATCAGTTCGTTTCGTGGAAGAAACTTTTCCAGGTAGCCAAATTCCTCGCGAGCACGAGGATAGTCGTTGGTTTCAAGTAGAGTTTCTACAGAGGTATTTCCCCACTCCTCTTCGAACTCACGCTTAACTTCCTTTTCTATTGTTTCAAAATCCATTAAGAAACCTCACAATCATAATCTATAACCTACTACGGTTTTTGGGGTCATAGCCCCGAAAAACCCAGGTCGCCCCCTCCACAGCTCACATCAAGCACGCGGGCTCCAGAAGAAATACGTTTGGCAATTTGCTGGTATTTGGTCATTGTCAAAACATTTCCCAGGTGAGAACCTGCTCGGCAGAGATTGCTATCTTGGAAGATTTTCCAAGCACACTACCCAACTCGCCAGGGGGAATGCCGGTTCCCGGACGCTTGCAGGCCAGCATTGCAGGTTCAAGCGGTGTTCCAGCGGGAATATCGACACGGGCCACCAGACTGCGCCGGGCGGACTGCCTGACCGGGATTTCTGATTCCTGAATTTCCTTTTTCCCTTCACCTAGAATTTTTGCGACATTAAGGAGTTCTGATTTCAACTGGCGAAGGCCATCCGGCTCCATGGAAATCGACTGATCCACACCGGGCAGATTGCGATCAAGAGTAAAATGTTTTTCGATGAGCACCGCGCCCAAAGATGCCGCAACCACGGCGGACAGATTATCCAAAGTATGATCAGACAACCCCACCGGTAATTTAAACTGACTGCGCATCCCAGCCATACAAGCCAGGTTCATCTCCTCATACCGGGAAGGATAATTAGACACACAATGAAGGAGAATGACGGAGCTTGCCTTTCGTAACGCATGCAGAGCCTCGCCAATTTCTTTATCGTTACCCATTCCCGTCGAGAGCACCACCGGCAAACCGCTTTCGGCCGCTCTTTCCAGAAAGGGCATGTAGGTCAAATCCGGGGAAGCAATTTTTAGTGCCGGCATTCCGAGTTCCACCAGCATATCCAGTGACGCCTCATCGAAAGGAGTAGAAAACAGCGGGACACTTAATTTGTCGGCGTAAGCAATGAGAACTTCGTAATCCGCTCGGGAAAGTTCGTAGCGTTGAAAAAATTCATAGAATGGGATTTCACTGCCCGGATTATCCGGATCATCGACCAGCAAGGATTTTGAAATCATCTCGCTGGCCACAAATGTTTGCAGTTTCACCGCATCGGCACCATTTTTAGCGGCGGACTCAATCATGCGTTTTGCCAGTTCCACATCGCCGTTATGGTTGAAGCCGATTTCCGCTACGAGAAACGCGGGATGCCTCGCTCCTAAAAGTTTGCCGCAAAATTCAAAGTTGTCTTGATTACTCATTAATTCCATTCCTTAACATAAGAGGTCACAAGTTTTTATCGGATATTCTCAGCATTTCCTCAACCCCCTAGCGGGGGAGGCTGTGATAGCCCCATCATTATTATCATGCCCCGAAGGGGTACACTGGGCAATAACTCGTTGAGCCGCCAATACTCTTTGCTCGCCTGACCGAGCTATTGCCCGTTGCCCCTGCGGCTAGCAGTGGCGGACGAAGCTGTTTATCCAAGTGGGCACTTTAGGGTGAATCGCTGAAAGTACCTGTACTTGCGTTTCGGTAAACGGTTTTACAATCGCCAAAAGAATGATGAAACCTGATGCGTAGATCACTGCCGTCAACAAAATCTGGTCCCAGAAAAATATTGCGAATGTTTGCGCGGGAACCACCGCCAACAACGAAAACAACAGGCATTTCCCGATGGTCGGCAAAACCGGGAAAACATCCATCTGTTTCTGGATTACAAAAAGCTGACGGGAAACTATATAGACCATCGCCAAACCTGTACCCGCAACAGCACCCATCTCCTGATAAAGCGGGATCAGAACCAGATTCAGTCCGATATTTATCAGACTGCCTTCAACAGTCACGCGGACCACTGTATCGCGACGGTGAAGAATGAACAGCGTGGAGGTGACAAAGTCCATTCCTGCAATGGTGGCGAGCCCAAAGAAAAGAATATAAAACGTCAGCACCTTGCCTGCCTGCAGGAACTGTTCTCCATAAACAAAATGAATCAGGGATTCCGCATTGCAACCGGCAAACACAAAAATCGGCACGGTAAGAAAACTGGCGAATCCGACAATCTGACACCAGACGCGGGACAAGCCTTCGGCCGATTCCCTGGTATAGGTTTCAGAAAGAATGGACAGAGCCAGCGGCCCCACCCCCACCATGACAAAAGCCAGCATTCCGCCCAGTCCTGTGGCGAGGTGGTAAAACCCTATACCCGCCGGTTCCACCTGAAAATAGTTCATCAGCAAAATATCGCTCTGCGTGATCAATCCGAAACTCAACAGGGTCATGAAGTAAGAAGCCTGGGCCAAAGGGCGCATCTCCTGCCAGTCAGGAGCCTGGGTTTCTCCTTTAAGACTCTTCCAGGACAATCCGAAGTAAATCAGGATATTGATCGCAGTGGAAAGGGTGTAGGCATAGAGCACACCAAAAATTCCATAATCCAGATAAATAAAAATACCCAGGAAACATAAATTTAAAAACGCGCAGACCGTTTCCGACAAGGTCACCGTTTTATATTCCAGACGTGTCATGAACAACGTGCTGAAAATAGAGTTCAGAGTGATGATGAAAAAATAAGCTATGAGGGCAGACCGGTACTCCATCAGTTCCGGCATCCGTATAAAATCGAGGTAATGAGGCAAGCCCACATAAAGGACCGCTCCAAATGCCAGAGTGGTCATGGCACGAACCGTCAGGATTTTTTGCACCAGATACCTGCCCTGCCGTCCGGTAGGATCTTCCACCATCAATTCAGGGAGCTTTTTATTGATCAGGGTTTCCAGTCCAAACTGGTTAAGCAGGCGCACAAAGGAAGGGATGACCAGCAAAGTAGCATAAATTCCCAGTCGTTCTTTTCCCAGATAACGGGTAAGAAGAATCGAAACGCCAAAAAGCAGAATCTGCACGCAGACCTTACCAAAAACGTTCCAGGAAATATTGGATATGAACCGTTGAAAGGATGACAAGGCGAGGACCTTTAGCAAGCGGGCTGGTAGCCACCAGGGCACTGAGTAACTGGATATGCAATAAAGGTGCAAATTACTTCGCACAAACTGCGTCTACACCTAGCAGTTTAACATGGCATATTATACACTAGTCTCCTCAATTTTTTTTAGAACCCATTTAAGGAGAACACCCTTGCAGTACAAAGTATTCATTGCAGCAGAATTTGAAGGTTTGACTGAAGAGGCTCACAAAGAGATTGCCGAACGGCTGGAAGAACACGGGATGGAAAAAATCCCTACAGTGAGTTCCGCATGGGAGTATGCCTGCGAAGCAGAGGATGAAACCGATGCCAAAGACAAGGCCATTCAGGAGCTTGTTAATGTGGTCCGGACTTATCCCTGCGAAATGCGGCTTGTCGTTCAGGCCGGGACATCACAAATTCTGCGCCGGAAGAAAAAATTTGATCTCTGAACATTTGAGAACCTATTGCAATCCTCGTATAATAGTGCCGTTCCAGAAAATATTAGCAATTCACGGTCCGGCCCGGCAACAAGCTCGTTATTTGGGGCCTGCGGAGCGAGACGAAGCCGTTTCAGGTTTCCAGAGAGGTAGCGGATGAATATCATTTTAAACAGTTACTGCAATCTAAGCTGCAATTACTGTTTTGCGGACGAGTACATGGAAGAAACGGTAAAGACACCAGGAAAATCCATGGAATACGAGTATTTCCAAAATGAGTTTCTGCCAAAAATCAAAAACGCGCCCATCATCAATTTCATGGGCGGGGAACCCACCCTGCACCCCCGGTTCAACGAAATTTTTCAAAATACTTATGACCGCATTCTGCCTTACTCCCATCTCAGCGTGTTCACCAATGGGTTGATGCCAGAAAAGGTTTTGGACCTGCTACTAAAAATCGCCAGCTCAGGCGGTGCCCAGAGCAAACAAATCGTTTTTGCCATTCTATTAAACTGGCAAACGATGGAAAATATTTCAGAAAAAAACCACGAACGGTGCAAAGAAGTCGCCGAGCGTATGTTGCGGGTCAACGGCTACAGCGTCACCTTCAGCATCAATCTATACTCCAAAGACCAGGAACTCGAACGACAATGCGAGGAAATTGACCAGATCTACCAGAAAGCCGGCCTGCCCGGTGACAAGCAATACAAAATCCGGGTCAGCCCCGCGTTTCCCATCGTAGGAGAGGAAACCAACACCTATCTGCCAATTCGGGACTTCCCAAAAGTCGGAAAGAAAATGCTGAGCATTATGCAACGGTTTCCGCAATTATGTTTTCGCTTCGACTGCTCCCTGCCGCCTTGCTTTCTGGATGACATCGGCGAAGACCAGATGTCACTCACGGACCGGATTTATTTTCACGGCAACAAACAATTGCCACCAATGGAGGAATGGAAGCGCGATGAGTATTACTTCGGCTGTGCGGATGGAAGCCCCATGGATATTGACTCCAAAGGCGACTGCTTCAACTGTTTTCCCTTTCACAATTTGAAACTGGGAAATGTCGCGGATTTCAAAGAGGTGAATTCTATCGCCATGGCCAAGATGGGAGCTAAATTTCTGAACACGGTGTTTGAGAAGACTGAGGCGAAAGAACCTTGCCGGTCCTGCCCACACTATATGGTCCGATGCTCAAGCGGTTGCTTTGCTTACAATTTTGTCGGAGAAAGCGGCGAACCGCCGCAGGGTACTGGGCAAGGACTCGTTATGCCGAAATAACTCTTTGCTCGCCAAATAAAACGACGGCACACTGGCCCACGCCTAATGGCCCCTTAGCAGGGGAGGCAAATAGCAGGGACTTGATTGCGCCGAGTTAACTCTTTGCTCGCCAAATAAAGCGACGGCACACTGGCCCCACGCCTAGTGGGGGTTAAAGAATTCTGTCGAGTTTGACTTCCTGGCAAATGATTCCTATATGAAATCCTTCATGGGACTCAACCGGACCAAACACTCTGCCTTTGTGCAAAGTCATTTTTTCAAGCCCATCACGAATAAAATCGTCCAAATCGTCATAGTTTAATTTAGTAAAACCGCCGCGTGGTTGTCGGGGATCGCTCTTATTCCAGCCCACTTCCAACCAGCCCAGGTTGCCTCCATCGTCTTTGGAAGCAGAGCAAATGCTGTATTTTTCAGTTAGCTTCATCAGCATTTGAATCCGGCCTGTTTCCCCAGGGATGCTTTCGATCGTCTCCCTGAGTAAATCCGCCACTTCCTTTTTTTCGACTAGAATATGTCGTATCTGAATTTGATGTGTCGCGCCCGCCATGCCAGTCCCTCTGGGTTAAAGCTTTCTTGTATTGTATGAAGTGAAACAATATATAGGATTTGCCTCCCAATTACCACTGCTAGCCACAGGGGCAACTGGCAATAACTCGTCAGACTGGTAACGGCTCATCTCGGCTCAATCAAGCCACTGCTATCTGCCCCCCAATTACCGCCAGCGTGACGCTGGACTCAAAGGCCAAAGGTTCTTCAAGCCGAGATAATTCTTTGCCACCAACAAAACTGCTGATTTATACAAACCCCCTTTATCCCCCTTATCAAGGGGAATCATTAAAGCATTGTGCTTGAGTATTCAGTCCGCTTTACGGGCAATGCAGTACTGGCCCCACGCCTAGTGGGGGGGGGTTGATTCAGGTTTTTGTTTCCGGTATGTTGCGGGGTCTATGACTGAGAATACAGCAAAACTTATTCTGGCATCGCAATCTCCCCGCCGACTGGAACTATTAAAACAGGTTACCGACCAGTTTGAGGTCGTCCCAAGCTCAGTAGAGGAGAAACTGGATTATGGGTTGCCTCCAGAAGAAAACGCCCGGGCTCTGGCCCGCACCAAGGCCGAAAGTGTTGCTGAAAATTATCCCCACGACTGGGTCATCGGTGCCGACACCCTTGTAACTTTGGATCACGAAATATTTGAAAAGCCTGTAGATGTTCCCGATGCACAAAGAATTCTTCGCCGCTTGAGTGGCAGGGAGCACTTTGTCATCACCGGCATCTGCGTTGTCAGTCCGGGAAAAACCCTCGACAAGGCCGTCACCTCAAAGGTCCACTTCAAACCTTTGTCGCAGGAAGAAATATCAAACTACATCGAAACCGGCGAACCCATGGACAAAGCCGGAGCCTACGCCATTCAAGGCAAGGGCAGTTTTATGATCCGTGAGTTTTCCGGCTCACGTTCCAACATAATTGGACTCCCCATCGACGAATTAAAAATCCTCCTGAAAAAAACCGGCTTCCCGGCAACCCCAAAATAGCCCCTTTCCTCAAACAAGGCATGCGAAAAACCCTTGACATTTCAATGGGATTGAGCGTTTTAAACATTGCTGTTTTGTAGAATTTGCTTGCGGATTAAGGCTCTTTGTAATTTAATTTATAGGTAGGGTCCATCAATCAATGATCGGAAAAGGTGAATGCACAAATCTAAAAACAATATGGAGATTCACGGTCAGTGCTCGAAGTGCCAGGGCCCGATTTTCCTGAACAGCAGTATGGACTGGTACGGCAATACCGTGCTGAGCCTCAATTGCTGGAATGGGCATTACCAGTGGATCAACATAGAAGATATTGAGAAGTCCAAGGACCTTGCACCAGAAACCAAGCGGGACCTTGTCGCTCATATCGGATTTTTTGATTTGTTATGACATCCAGGTGCGCCAGACCTTATCACCTATTTGCATTCCTCCTTTTTTCTGCGGTCATTTTTCTTCACTCTCTCGCACGAGCCCAACCTGAACCTCCTCCGGGAATGATCTATATTCCTCAAGGGTATTTCCAAATGGGTAGCTCTTCAGGAAAAGAAGATGAAAAGCCCGTGCATTTTGTTTTCACTCCCGGCTATTTCATCGATAAATATGAAGTGAGCAATAAAGACTATGGCGCGTTCATGCAGGCCACCGGACACCAACCCCCGAAGTTCTGGAAAGACTCCCGGTTCAACGAGGCGGACCAGCCCGTTGTCGGAGTAAGTTGGCACGATGCTATGGCATACGCAAAATGGAAAGAACGAAGACTGCCTACAGAGGCGGAATGGGAAAAAGCCGCAAGGGGAAACGATGGCCGCCTTTGGCCCTGGGGAAGAAAATTCGATAAGGGCATCAACTTTTTCTTCGTCAATATTTTTGGCGAGAATGACAACTATCCTTACACCGCACCAGTGGACTATTACCATTCCGGCGTCAGCCCTTTCGGGTTATACAACACCGCCGGAAATGTCTGGGAATGGTGTATGGACTGGTACGACAAAGACTATTATCGCGTCAGCCCCGAAATAAACCCGGAAGGCCCCCAAGGACCACTGAAAATGAAAGTGCTCAGAGGGGGATCCTGGGTCAATAGCATTGAAGGCATAAAAGTTATCAAACGCGCACGCAACTTCCCCCATATAAAAAACGAAATTTACGGGTTCCGCACCGCGCTATCCTCCCCGTGAGCCCGCCCCCCAACAGACTCGCAATCTTCTCCTGGGGCCTTTACGATTTCGCCAACACCATTTTTTCCATGAACGTGATCTCTCTGTATTTCGCGTTATGGGTTACGGTGGATCACAGCGGTCAGGACATTTTATACAGTACCGCTCTTTCACTTTCCATGCTGGCAGTAGCCTTGAGCGTTCCTGTTTTTGGAACCCTTTCAGACACTACCGGCAAACGCAGGGTTCCTCTGATCGGGCTCACCTTGCTATGCGTTTTCGCCACCGGACTGATCGGCACCACCGATCACTTATTGACCGGTCTGATTTTATTCATGGTAGCCAATTACGGATATCAATCGGCATTGGTTTTTTATAACGGCATGCTCCCCTCCATTTCACAAGGTAGCCATGTCGGCCTTGTTTCAGGATATGGAGTGGCCCTTGGTTATCTGGGTTCCATCGCCGGCATGTTAATGGTACAGCCGTTTGTGGAGGAAAGTGGTCGTTCCGCCGCGTTTTTCCCTACCGCCACACTGGTTTTGGTTTTCGCTCTTCCCTGCTTCCTTTTCGTTAAAGACCCTGAAATCCGAACCGCCTCTTCTGTTCGTGTCAGGGAGGCGTTCAAAACACTCAAAGAAACTTTTCTTCGCGCCCGGCAATACCGCTCTCTGTTTCGATTTATCCTGATTCATTTTCTGGTTCTCGATGCGGTGAACACCATTATTGCTTTCATGTCCGTGTATGCCAGCAAAGTGATAGGATTCAGCGGTGGTCAGATCATGAAATTCCTGATCTCCTCGACCGTGGGCGCAATGATCGGGTCACTGGTCATCGGCATTCTGGTTAAGCATAAGGGGGTCATCTGGTCTTACTGGCTGGTACTG
>Ga0257121_1000267_pt1 | contig 46007 bp, 49 predicted proteins | sample SI106_100metaG_FD_190180 | JGI IMG/M metagenome (GOLD analysis project Ga0257121, IMG submission 190180) | Marine microbial communities from Saanich Inlet, British Columbia, Canada - SI106_100 | ecosystem: Environmental > Aquatic > Marine > Inlet | place: Canada: British Columbia | collected...
TCCGAAGTCAGGCGCTCTATCCAGTTGAGCTACAAGCGCATATAGTATTAATATTACATTTTATGGAAAAAAACATTAATTTTATAGTTGAAGAAAATGAAAACAATCTCAGAGTTGATGTTTTAATTAACAAAAGAGAAGAGTTAATTAGCAGAACTAGAATTAAGAACTTAATTCTTAAAGAAAAACTAAAATTAAACAATGAAATTATTAAAAGTCCATCAAAAAAAGTTTTGACTGGTGACAGATTAATCTTAAGTATACCAGAGCCTGAAGAAGCTTCGTTAAAACCATATAACTTTAAACTTGAAATAATTTATGAAGATGAAGATCTATTAGTTATTAATAAACCAGCTGGAATAATTATGCATCCAGGAGCTGGAAATTATGACAAAACTATTGTCAATGCATTAATGTATTACAATAAGGACTCCCTCTCAACTATTGGAGATGAGCTTAGACCTGGTATAGTTCATAGAATAGACAAAAATACATCTGGGTTAGTGGTCATTGCAAAAAATAATGAGTCTCATGAAAATTTATCAAAACAATTCAGCAGTCACACTATCACAAGAGTTTATCAACTTCTAATATGGGGTAAACTTAGACCCTCCACAGGAAAAATTGATACTTTTTTAACTCGTAGTTCTAAAAACAGACAACTAATGGAAGTTAGCAGTTCAAAAGGTAAACGAGCTATAACAAACTATAAAACTATAGAAGTTTTTGAAAATGATAAAACGCCAACATTAAGTTTAGTAGAATGTAAATTGGAAACTGGTAGAACTCACCAAATACGTGTTCACATGACTCATTCGGGTAACAGTATAGTTGGAGACGATAAATATAAAAAAAAATATAAGAGACTTAAAAATATAGATATTGGATTAGAAAGTTTAATCTCTAAATTAAACAGGCAATTTTTACACGCAAAAACCTTGGGTTTTATTCATCCTAAAACTAATGAAGAAATGGTTTTTTCCTCAATTTTGCCACAAGAACTAAATAATTTATTAAAAATGCTTAGAAACACTAACGAATAAATCATTGAAAATTTAGTATAGTTAATTAAATAAATATGGCTATGAGCACAACATTTAATAAAAACCTGCCAGCACTATCAAATGAAGGTGGCCTTTCTGCGTATCTTGATCAGATTAAAAAATTTCCGATGCTTGCAGCAGAAGAAGAATACATGTTAGCCAAAAATTGGAAAACTACAGGGAATATCAAAGCTGCAGAAAAATTGGTTACAAGTCACTTAAGGTTAGTTGCTAAAATTGCAATGGGATATAAAGGTTATGGTTTACCTGTAAATGAGATGATCTCTGAAGGTAATGTGGGTCTTATGCAGGCTGTCAAAAAATTTGAGCCAGAAAAAGGTTTTAGATTAGCTACCTATGCAATGTGGTGGATCAAAGCATCTATTCAAGAATATATATTAAGATCATGGAGTTTAGTGAAAATTGGGACAACTACAGCACAAAAAAAATTATTTTTTAATCTTAAAAAAATCAAAAATCAAATTGCACCTCAAACAGAAGGCGATTTAAGAGATGAACATGTAAATGAAATAGCTAATAAATTAGATGTAAGCAAAGATGAGGTTGTTTCTATGAATAGAAGACTTTCAGGAAAAGAATTTTCATTAAATGCTCAAGTTGGTGAAGATGGAGACGAATGGCAAGATTGGTTAATTGATAAAGAATTAGACCATGATTTAAAATTTGCACATCAAGAAGAAATGGAACAAAGAAAAGATCTATTAAAAAATTCAATTAAAGTTCTAAACGATAGAGAAAAAGAAATTTTATATTCTAGAAGATTAAATGATAATCCAACAACTTTAGAGGATTTAAGCAAAAAATATAAAATTAGTAGAGAAAGAGTCAGGCAAATAGAAAATAAAGCTTTTGAAAAACTACAAAAACATATGCTTCTTTTAGCAAAATCAAAAAATTTATTGCCAGTTAATTAAATATCAAAAGGATTCTCGACTAAAATAGTATCATCTCTTTCTGGACTGGTAGACACACTAGATACTTTTGCACCTATAAATTCCTCTACAGCATAGATATATTTTTTCGCATTATCAGGCAATGACTCCATATTCTTGATACCATTAGTAGACTTTTTCCATCCCTGAAATGTTTTATAAACTGGTTTAATTTTTAATTGATCTTCAACTGCTGCAGGTAGATAATCTATTTTTTTTCCATCTAGCTCATAATGAATACACATTTTAATTTCATCTAAGTCATCTAATACATCTAATTTGGTTAATGCAATACCATCTATGCCTGAAATTTTTATTGTTTGTCTGACAAGAACTCCATCAAACCAACCACATCTTCGTTTTCTGCTAGTTACAGTTCCAAATTCTTTTCCACGTGTACCTAATAATTCTCCAATTTCGTCTGTTAACTCTGTAGGAAAAGGACCTTCTCCGACTCTTGTCGTATAGGCTTTTGTAATTCCAAGAACATAATTAATTGAATTTGGACCACATCCAGTTCCTGTAGCTGCACTAGATGCAACCGTGTTCGAAGAAGTAACATATGGGTAAGTACCATGATCAACATCTAGCAAAATTCCCTGAGCACCTTCAAATAAAATTTTCTTTTTTTGTTTTTTAAATTCATCAATTTTAAGCCAAACTGGCTGTGAAAACTTTAATATTTCAGGTGCAATTTTTAACAAATCAGATTTTAATTGTTCTTTTTCAAAAATCTTTTTGCCTAAGCCTTTCCTAATTGCATTATGATGAACAAGCACAGCTTCTAATCTTTGATCCAAATTTTTTTCAGATCTCAAATCCATTACACGAATTGATCTTCTTCCAACTTTATCTTCATATGCAGGACCAATTCCTCTTCTAGTTGTTCCGATTTTACTTTTACCAGCTGCATCTTCCCTAATTTCATCCATTTCTCTATGAAATGGTAATATTAAATTTGCAGCCTCAGAAACAATAAAATTATCAGTATTTACATCAACACCTTTTGATTTTATTTCCTCAATTTCTTCTAGTAACGCCCAGGGGTCAACAACAACACCATTTCCAATAATTGAAATTTTATTTTTTCTAACTATACCAGATGGTAACAATCTTAATTTATATGTAATACCATCTATAACTAATGTATGGCCAGCATTATGACCACCTTGAAATCTAATTACAACATCAGCTTGTTCTGAAAGCCAATCAACAATTTTCCCTTTTCCTTCATCACCCCACTGAGATCCAACTACAACTATATTTTTCATTATCTAAATTTTCTATCTACAACTATTGTGTTCAGGTGATTAATTGGGCCTTGACCTTTACCATAGTTTGGGTTTGATTTAATGCCAGAATTTACATATTTAATTCCTAGCTCACAAGATTTCTTTATGGGTTTTCCACATGATAAAAAAGTAGTTATTGCGCTAGATAAAGTGCATCCAGTTCCATGGGTATTTTTCGTTTTATGCCTGTAACTATTGAAAATTTTTATATCAGATTTTGTAACAAATATATCTTGAACTATTTTAGACTCTAAATGTCCCCCTTTAATTAAGACATTTTTAGCACCAGCCCCTATTAATTTGTTTGCAGCAAAAATCATATCTTCTTTACTTTTTATTTTAGTATTTGTTAAAATTTCAGCTTCTGGAATATTTGGTGTAATCAAAATCACTCTTTTTATTAATTTATTCCTAAGTATTTTAATTGCTCGATCATCTATTAGTTTTGCACCACCTTTTGCGACCATTACTGGATCAAGTATTACCTTTTTAGCTTTAATATTATCCAAAGATTTAATAACGGACTCTATAACTTTAGAAGAATGTAACATTCCAATTTTGACTGCATCAGGTTTAATATCATTTGAAGTAAATATAATTTGATTTGAAATTTCTTTGGGATTAATTGCTACAATTGATTTAACACCTGTGGTATTTTGAGATGTTACAGCTGTAATGGCTGTCATAGCATATGATCCTAATGCTGTAACAGTTTTAATGTCTGCCTGAATACCTGCGCCACCTGATGAGTCTGAGCCTGCTATAATTAATATTTTCGATTTAGGTTTCAATTTATTTTATTTTGTTTGAAATAATATTTATACACTTCTTTAAAAGCTGCTTGTTTTCACTCTCACCCATAACTCTTATTTTTGACTCAGTTCCTGATTTCCTTACCAAAATCCTGCCCTGTCCATTCATTAATTTTTCTGCAATTTTTATAGATTTTTTTATTTCAGGTCTTGTGATTATTGTTTTATTTTTTACATCAATATTATTCAAAATTTGAGGTGTTTTTTTAAATTTTTTGAAAAATTTACTTGCTTTCATTCCTTTTCTAATTGCAAAAAGCACTTCTAAAGCAACAAGCAATCCATCGCCAGTTGTTGCAAATTTTCCTAAAATAATGTGTCCAGATTGTTCACCACCTAAATTAAAATTATTTTTTTGCATTTTTTCTTTAACATGTCTATCTCCTACATTTGCTCTAATAAATTTTATCTTTTCAAATTTAAAAAATTTTTCTAAACCATAGTTAGACATTAATGTTCCAACCACACCTCCTTTTAACATTTTTTTATTTTTCCACCTTGTTGCTAAAGCAGCTATTATTTGATCTCCGTCGATTATATTTCCTATTTCATCACACATTATAATTCTATCAGCGTCACCATCTAAAGAGATACCAAGATGTGCACTATATTTTTTTACAGCAAATTTAATTTTATTTGGATATGTTGATCCACAATTTTTATTTATATTAAGACCATTTGGATTTACAGCAATTGATATTACTTTTGCCCCAAGAGATTTTAGCAATTCTGGTCCTGCTTTATAACCTGCGCCGTTCGCACAATCGATTACAATTCTTAATCCTCTTAAATTAAATTTTTTAGAAAAATTCTTTTTTAAAATTTTTATGTAATTTTTTGTTCCAGTTTCTAATCTTTTAACTCTTCCCAATTTTTCAGGATTTGATAAATTTTTTGAAATCTTTTTATCAATTAAATTTTCGATTTTCTTTTCAATTTTATCAGATAATTTCATTCCATCTGGTCCAAATAGTTTTAATCCATTGTCGTAATGTGGATTATGAGATGCAGTAATCATGATGCCCATATTTGCTTTCATTTTTTTTGTTAACATAGCCAGACCATTTGTTGGTAAAGGTCCCAATGTATAAACATGCATACCAGCTGATGTTAGTCCCGAAACTAATGCTGGCTCCAAAGTATATCCTGATAATCTAGTGTCTTTTGCAATAATTGCTGTTTGTTTCTTTTTTTTTTGTGATTTAAAATATGTTCCTGATGCTAAACCAAATTTAAAAAACATATCTCCATTAATATTTTTACTATTAATTGCTCCTCTTATTCCATCAGTTCCAAAATACTTTTTTGCCATTAATTTTTTATCATTTCTTTAAAGACTTTTAGACCTTGTAGTACTTCATTAACATCGTGAATTCTTAAAATTTGAACTCCTTGAGACATTAAATAAATTGATGAAGCAACAGTTCCACCAATTCGGTCGTTAGTATCATTTATTCCAGATAATTCTTTAATAAATCTTTTTCTTGAGTTACCAGCAAGTATAGGAAAACCAAGTGAGTGAAAAATAGAAATATTACTTATTAAGTTCATATTATGTTTCAAATTTTTTCCAAATCCTATGCCTGGATCAATAATTATATTACTATGTTTTATACCAATTGATCTCAAAAATTTTATCTTCTCCTCAAAAAAATCATAAATATCTAACAATTCATTTTTATAACTTGGTTTAATTTGCATATTCTCAGGTGTTCCTTGTGAATGTTGAATAACAAATGGGATTTTGTATCTTTTTAAAATATCTTTTGTCTTGTAATCGTAATTTAATCCAGACACATCATTGATAATTTTTACACCTAACTTAAAACCTTTTTTCATGATTTCTGATTTTCTCGTATCCAAAGATATGGGGATTTTCTTGCTAATTGATTTTAATATTTTACTTACTCTTTTCCATTCAAGTTTTTTATTTACAGCTTTAGAGCCTGGTCTTGTCGATTCTCCACCTACATCAATTATATTTGCTCCAGCTTTAAGCATTTTAAATGCATGTTTGATTGCTTTGTTTTTACTATTAAATTTTCCACCATCAGAAAAACTATCAGGGGTAAGATTTAGTACTCCCATAATATTTGGTAACTTTTGAAATTTTAAATTTGCAAAATTTTTTCTTTTAGAGGATATGATTTTCAAATCTAAAATAATTTTTTCTTTTAATAATTTGGGTAATTTATTAATATTATTTAATGAAATTTTTTTTTTTGATTTTCTGGAAATTATTTCTATAAAATCAAATGATATTTCTTTATTGCCATTTAAAGGAAGTGATTTTTTTTTCTTAACTAATCTTTTAGATACACTTCCATAATAGAAATTACACGCCCGTGTGTAATATCTTTTCATGATTATATTAGTGGACTATTTTTGGTTTAAGTCCCATTGATCCTAAGGCTGAACTTTTGTCTTCTTCTACAGGATCTTTTTCTTCAATTCTTTCAATAGATTTATTGTTTAATATTAAATCTCTTATTTCATCACCCGTTAATGTTTCATAAATAAGTAATGTTTTTGCTAATTTATGTAAATCTTCAATTTTATCATTTAATATTTTTGTCGCTCTATCATGCCCTTCATCTACTAACTTCTTAACTTCTGAGTCTACTTTTTTTTGAGTTTCCTCAGACATTTGTTGATTTCTTGCAACAGATCTACCTAAAAATACTTCATCCTGGTTATCTCCATAGCTTAATGGACCAAGTAACTCACTCATACCTGCTTCCGTAACCATATGTTTTGCTGTTGATGTTGCTGCTTTAATATCGGACATTGCGCCTGATGTAACTTTATCATGTCCAAAAATAATTTCTTCTGCAACTCTTCCACCCATAGCTTTTGCAATTTGTGCTTTCATGTATTCTCTATTTTGAGAGTATTTATCTCTTTCAGGCAATGTCATGACCATACCTAAAGCTCTTCCTCTAGGTAATATTGTGGCCTTGTGTATAGGGTCATCTGCTTTTTCATTTAAAGATACAATTGCGTGCCCCGCTTCATGGTATGCGGTCAATTTTTTATCATCTTCTGTTTGAACCATTGATCTTTTTTCAGCTCCCATCATTACTTTATCCCTAGCTTCTTCAAATTCAGCCAGTGTTACTATTCTCTTACTTTTTCTAGCCGCAAGTAATGCTGCTTCATTGACAATGTTTGCTAAATCTGCACCTGAAAAACCAGGTGTTCCTCTTGCAACAGTTCTTAAATTTACATCTGGAGCTATTTTAATTTTTTTAGCATGTACTTTTAAAATTTTTTCTCTTCCTATAATATCTGGTAAACCAACAACAACCTGTCTATCAAATCTTCCTGGTCTTAATAAAGCAGGATCAAGCACATCTGGTCGGTTAGTTGCAGCAATTATAATAACACCTTCATTAGTGTCAAAACCGTCCATCTCTACTAACAATTGATTTAAAGTTTGCTCTCTTTCATCATTTCCACCACCTAAACCAGCGCCTCTACTTCTTCCAACAGCATCTATTTCATCAATGAAAATTATGCATGGTGAGTTTTTTTTACCTTGCTCAAACATATCTCTTACTCTTGAAGCGCCAACTCCAACAAACATTTCAACAAAATCCGAACCTGAAATTGTAAAAAAAGGCACATTAGCTTCACCTGCAATCGCTCGTGCTAACAAAGTTTTTCCAGTACCAGGATTACCAACTAATAGAGCTCCACGTGGAATTTTTCCACCCAATCTACTAAATTTTTTTGGATCTTTTAAAAATTCTACAATTTCTTCAACTTCTTCTTTGGCTTCTTCTACGCCCGCAACATCATTAAAGGTAACTTTGCCCTTTAGTTCATTCATCATTTTTGCTTTAGATTTTCCAAATCCCATTGCACCACCTTTGCCACCTTGCATTTGTCTCATAAAGAAAATCCAAACAGCAATCAGCAGCAACATTGGAAACCAAGAAAGCAGAACACCAAATAATGATGGCATTTTCTCTTCCAGTGGAGCAGCAGAAATACTTACGCCTTTTTCAGATAATTTTTCAATTAAATTTGGATCATTTGGAGAGTAAGTTGAAAATGAATTACCGTTTGAAAAAACACCTTTGATATTATTTCCTTGAATTTCAACTTTTAACACTTCTCCATTATCAACTGATGTTAAAAATTCAGAAAATATAATTTGACTTGCTCCTCTTATATTGGATTGAGGATTTTTAAACATGTTATAAAGGCCGATAGTTAAAAAAACTATGATGCCCCACATTGCAAGATTTTTTAGATTCATAGGTATAAGATAAGAATTATTATGAATTTAACAAGTGACAAAATATCATTAATATAGTTTATTTTATTACTCTTTTGACACTATTATTGTTGCATTAATTTTTTTAATTAAACATCCTCCCAAAGTAACTTTGAATGAAGATTTATTATTTATTAATTTGATAACATTATCAATTTTTTTACCCCTGCTAGGATAATATTTTTTTCCAACAAGTTTGATTATTTCTGTAAATGATCTAAAAATAACCTCTGTTGAATTCTGAAAAAAATTCTCTTTTAAAATAACTGACATTTTTTTTTCTGAAAAGTAAACGTTATCTGTTAAATTTCTATTTGTATAAAATCTAATAGTCTCATCAGCAAATTTTAAATTATTTATTGTTAAAAGAAATTTTTTTCTATCCAATCCTTCTGCCTCTAGTTGCTTTAAAAAATTTCTTATCTTTACTCTTTTATATTTGTCATCTTTATTTGATGGATCTTCAGTAAATGAGCTAAATATATATTTGCTAATATAAATTAAATCTTTTTTATTAAAGCTTAATAAAGGTCTGATTAAATTAACATTTTTATTTTGAGTTTTTTGATCTAGCGAAACCAACCCTTTTAGGCCACTTCCTCTTAAAATTCTTATAAAAAAATTTTCAAATAAATCATCTAAATGATGACCTAATAAAATATTTTTTATCTTAATTTTTTTTGTCTCATTTACTAATAATTTATATCTTTCATTTCTAGCAATAGATTGAATATTTTTTTTAGGTTTAACTCCTTTCCATGTTAGAATTTTTAAATTTATTGAAAACTTTTTTAATTGTTTTTGAACATATTTTGCTTCTAAAGTAGAATTTTTTCTTAATTTATGATCAACAATAACATATTTTACATTTAAAGAATGTTTAATCGAATAAATTTTTGCTAAAAAAGATAATGCCAGACTATCTGGTCCACCTGAAACAGCAACAATAAAATTTTCATTAATATTTAAATGATTTTCAAATTTTTTATAAATTTTAAAAGTTTGTTTATCTTTTAGTTTATTTATTAAAAGCTTATGAGTCTTGCTTAATACATTCAAATTTTTTGGACTCATATTTTGCTTTTTGAATTACAGACTGATTAGCTTTAGGATATTGCAACTCAACACCGTTAATCATTTTACAACCTTGATCTTTTTCTCCAATCTGAACCATTGATACACCAAGTTTCAATAAATTTATAGGAGCCTTCTTGCCTTTGGGATATTTTTGATAACCTTCTAAGTAAGCTGAAGCAGCATCGGTATAAAGTTGTCTTATTCTGAACGTTTCTGCATACCAATATTGAGCACTACCAGCTAATTCATGATCTGAATTTGATATAACAAATTCTCTAAAAGCTCTTTCAGCAGTTGTATAGTCTCCAACCTTTAAAAAACTTGTGGCAAATTCATACTGTTTTTCAGGTGTAAGATTTTGTGGAAGTATTTTCTCTTCTGCCTGAAAAGTTTCAGTTACTACTGATGCAGTAGTGTCTACAGATTGAATTTGTTGAGAAGTTTCAGAATTCTCATCATCTTTATAAGAAATTGAACCTAGATCTTGAGGTTGTGAACTTCCTGGTAACAATTTCATAGAATCTGTTTCTGGTTTTGAAGTCAGCTGTGTTGTGTTTTCCCAAGTATCTATTGAAGACTCTATTTCTTGAAATCGCATTTGATTATCTGCTTGAATTTTTGATAATCTATTAGACAGTTTATCTAACTTAAAATTTATTTCTTCAAATTTATTTGTTAATTGTCTAAACTGATTTTCAACTTCAGATAATTTTAGTAAGTGTCTAGTAAGTACATCTTCAGAGTTAACATCTAATTTAATATTTGAGTTTTCACTTTCTTTTGTTGTATTAACTTCAATTGAACCAGAATAAACTGCTCTCTCAAGAGTCTTTAAATCATTCTTTATTATCTCTAAAGTTTCATAAATGTTATGGTTATCTGCATGAGAAATATTAAAAAAACTAAAATTAAATATAATAAAAAATTTTATTATTATGCTTTTAGATATAAATTTCATCGATGAGTTTATTTATGATTATAAAAATGGCAAAAAAAAGACCCTAAAACTTTACGCCTCAGGGTCTTTGAATTAAAATTACTAATTTGCTTTAACAGTTACAGATCTTCTATTTTTTGACCATGCTAACGGATTTGAGCCAGCATCAACCGGTCTCTCTTTTCCATAACTTAGTACTGAAATTCTGTCAGAAGAAATCCCATATGTCATCAAGTAATCTTTTGCAGAATTAGCTCTTCTTTCACCAAGGGCTAAGTTATACTCTCTAGTACCTCTTTCATCTGCGTGTCCTTCAAGAACTACATTGATGCTTGAATTTTTTCTTAACCAAGCAGCTTGTGCTCTAAGTGTTTCTCTTGATGCTGTAGTTAAAATTGTTTCGTTCGTTGCAAAGAAAACTCTATCTGGAACACCATCTGCTAAATATTCAACAGTGTCTGTTCCTGTATAAACGTCACTCTGCATTTGACCACTCATAGTCTCAACGTTTTTTTTTGTAGCACATGCTGTTAATACTAGACATGCTGCCAATATTAAAAGTGTGTTTTTAAAAATTTTGCTTAATATCATTAAATTGCTCCTTGCTGCTAATTTCAATTTCTTACTTTTTCACAACTAGTTAGATGTTTCAAGTCAAAAAATCAAGATATTTTGACAACTGGCTGACTAATTGCTCAATAATGATGACCAAGATGGGTCGGATGCATCAGTCTGGGTCTCAACTAAGCGTTCATTGTAACCAGTTAGATCGATAGACCACAGCTTCGCAGAAAATCCCTCTCCATCACTGTTGGTTTTTGTTTCTCTATAAAAGATTAACACTCGACCATTGGGCGACCAAGATGGTGCTTCTTGATAATAATTTTCAGTTAACAATCTTTCTCCTGTACCATCTGTTCTCATTACTCCAATATAAAATTTTCCTTTATGTAATTTAGTAAAAGCAATTAAATCTCCTCTTGGTGACCAGACTGGTGTTCCATAAATACCATTTCCAAAAGAAATTCTTTTGATATCATTACCATCACTTCTCATAACATAAATTTGCTGGTATCCGCTTCTATCAGAATTAAAAGCAATAAATTTTCCATTTGGAGAATATGATGGAGATGTATCAATAGAGGGATGATTTGTGATTCTTTCAACTAATCTATTTTCTAAATTCATCGTGTAAATATCTGATTTGCCATCTTTAGCAAAACTCATTATTATTTTCTTTCCATCAGGAGAAAATCTTGGGGCAAAAGTCATTCCAGGAAAATCACCAACTACTTCTTGTGTTCCTGTTTCAATATCTAAAAGGTACACTCTTGGTAAATTTTTAAAGTAAGACAGGTAAGTAACCATTTGACTGGTTGGATTAAATCTAGGAGTTAATACAAGTTCATTTCCAAGTGTTAAAAATTTATTATTGGCTCCATCTTGATCCATTATTGCCAATTTTTTTACTCTTTGTGTCTTGGGACCTTTCTCAGCTACATAAATTATTCTAGTATCAAAATATCCTCTTTCTCCAGTCAATCTCTCATAAACTTTATCTGATATAATATGACCTACCCTTCTCCAGTTGTTTGGGACCGTAGTAAAAGCTAGTGCCATCATCTCTTTAGCTGCAAGAACATCCCATAGCCTGAATTCAACTCTTAATTTTTCATCAACAAAGGTTACTTTGCCTGTAATAAGTGCTTGAGCTTTTATTAAATTCCAATCTTCAAATCTTGGTTTTAAATTTGCAATATCTGGGGCTTGTAAAAAAGCATCCTTACTTAAAGGATTAAAAAGACCTGATTTTCTTAAATTATTTTCAACTATAATAGAAATTTCAGATCCTATATTTTTTTTTTTAAGAATTTTTTCAAAACTTTGTTTCGATTGATCGTCAATTGACAAAGGTGATACAGCCAACGGAAGTGGATTTAAATTTCCTCTAGTGATATCAACTTCAATCAAAGCAAAAACCTTAATTGGAAAAATTAATAGTATAAATAAAATTATAAAATTTTTTCTCATTATCTTATATTAACCTTCTAACATCTCTCTTGCATCAAAATTTAATTGTAATTCTTTCCATTTTTCATATCCTGTAGTTGGAACTCGGAGAGGTTGACATAATTTTACAGCTCTTAAAGCACTTTCGGCCAGTACTTTATAAAAACCCTGTCCAGGCTTGTTCATTCTAGCATGATCTAAAATCTCAGTTTTTGTAATTGAACCATCTGGTTCTAACATCAATTTTATCCTAACTAACAAATCTTCATTATAAGGTAAACCTAAAGGGATACTCCAACACCCAAAAATCTGAGCTTTTAAAGCATCTTCTTCACTTAAAGTTAGTCCAGTGGTTTCAATATTTCTATCTTGATCTTGAGTAATATCATCATTTTTTTTGACTACATCGGCACTATCAACTTTGGATTTATCAATCAAAGCTGCAATATTATTTGGATCAAATAAATCTTTTTTTTCAAACTCTGAAACTTGCTTAACTTTTTCGTCCAATTTATCAGGGTTTTGTTTTTTCTCTTCTTTAGTTTTAATTTTTTTTACAGTTTTTTCTGGTAACGGAATAGCTTCTGGAGCTAAGTTTTCAATTTTTTCATTACTTTGATCAAGAGAAACGACTGTTTTGGTTTTATTTTTTTTTACTTTTTTTGGAGGAGCTTGCTCTGAAACTAATTTTTTTTCTTTTTCCTTTACTTTTTCAATTATTTTTTTTGCTTTAGGTGCAAAAGGTACATTTGTTTTTTCAGCAATTTGTATTAACTCTACTGAAACAATTGGTGGTATGTCCAAAGGTTTTTTTGCTAAAAACGGTAAGCTCATTGCTGTAATAAAAATTAACGCAATGTGCAAAACAGAAGAAATGATGATACTTCTATTCATTATAAATCACCTTTGTTTGTAAGGCTCTGATATCAGTGCAACTTTAGTAAAACCTGATCCAGATAATAAACCCATAATTTCGAGCACTCTTCCGTAATTTATAGTTTTGTCACCTCTAACATAAATTCTAGTATCGGTTCTATTTTTTGATATTGCTAAAACTTTTGCTATAATATTATCATATTCCACTTTTGCTTCTTGAATAAAAATTTCACCCTTTGCATTTATTGACAATGTTAATGGTTCAGTTTCTTCTGGAAGAGAATCTGCGGAACTTTCTGGTAGATCTACTTGTACACCAACTGTTAATAGTGGCGCTGTTACCATAAAAATAATTAGAAGCACTAACATCACATCCACAAATGGTGTCACGTTAATCTCACTCATTGGCACTTTAGATGAACGATTAAATTTAAAAGCCATCTATATTATAGTTAAAAATCTTTTTGAAAAATTTTCTAATTTTTGAGAATATTTTTGTGAGTCTGTATTAAATTTATTGTAAGCAACAACTGCAGGTATCGCAGCCAATAAACCTAAAGCTGTAGCAAATAATGCTTCAGCTATTCCCGGAGCAACAATAGCCAAACTGGTGTTTCTTGATATAGCAATAGATTGAAAGGAGTTCATAATTCCCCAAACAGTTCCGAATAAACCAATAAAAGGAGCTGTAGATCCGACTGTAGCCAAAAATGTGAGCCCTTTATCAATTTTAAACATTTGCTTCTCAATCCCAACTTCTAAAAAAGTATTCATTCTTTCACTTAAATTATTTTTTGATTTTTTTTTTAACAAATTTTCCATTGCCTCTTGAAAGACTATTGACATTGGATCTTCAACTTTTGTTGGTAAGCTATTATAAAAAGTTTCTGCAGATTTAGAGTTCCAAAACTTTTCTTCAAATTCTTCAGATGTTTTGTTTATTTTTTTAAATAATCTAAATTTTTCAATAATTACAGCCCAAGAGTAAACAGAACAAACTATTAAAATTACAATTACTGATTTAACAATTATATCTGCCCTAAAAAAAAGGCTTATTAAGGAAAAATCAGTATTTGCTCCTAACCCTACTGCTTGTGATGTGATATCTGCTTCCATATTTACTCATCACACTTAAATGTGTCATGAATTTGTCTTATATTTTTTTGATCATTCCTCTGTTTGATAAGTTTCATAATAAAAGCTAGCAATTAAGATTGCGTCTGCCTTATTAGAATCTTTTTTTCTTGATAATTGTCCTGAAAAATAAGGAAAAATCTCAATTGCCCTAGTTCTACTTGCATCTTTTTCTGAATTTATCAGGTTAAAGTATTTTTTCCATTTTGCAGGTCTTACAAAATACATTGGCAATTGCATTGCTGAGCATATTCCTTTTAAAATTCCAAATGATTGACCAAAGTTAAACATGCTAGTCACACCTTGACCTGGCATAGCTGATACTTGTTCTATAATTACTCTAATATCTCTTTTATCTAACTTTTTAATTCTTTCTGTAATTTCGTTGAAAATTTGTGAACCATTAACCTGCTTTTTATTTTTTTTACCTTCAGTCATTGTTGGCATTTCCACCACATCAATTATTTTTCCATCTTGAAAAAAACAAATTGAACCTGAAATTCCTGGGTCAATTCCAATAACTAACATTAATTATTACCAAAGTTAACATTTGAAAAAATATTTTGCACATCGTCATCTTCTTCTAATGTTTCTAAAAATTCTACCACTAACTCTGCTCTGTCTTTTTCAACATTAACACTATTCAATGGAACCCATTCAATCTCAGTTGAAATAAAGTTTGAAATTATTTTTTCTAATTTTTTTTTTACATTATAAATTTCATCCATTGTGCATTGAATTTCATGATATTCATCATGAGAGATGCATTCATCTGCTCCAGAATCAATTGCTAGTTCAAATATATTTTCCTCAGAAATTTCTTTTTTATCAATCTTTATAATACCTAATTGGTTGAAATTATGTGATGCAGAACCTTGGGTTCCTAAACTACCTCCACTTTTTTGAAATATAGTTCTAACGTTTGAAGCGGTTCTGTTCTTGTTATCTGTTAAAGTTTCTACAATTACTGCAATTTTATCAGGTCCAAAGCCTTCATATCTTAAATTCTCAAAATTTGAGTCTGACGCCGCTGAAGATTTATCAATTGCTCTTTCAATATTATCTTTTGGCATGTTGGCAGATCTTGCTGCTTGAATTGCAGATCTTAACCTTGGATTCATTGCGGGATCTTTATCACCAAGTTTTGCTGACACACTTATCTCTTTTGATAATTTAGAAAATATTTTAGATCTCTGCTTGTCAGCCTTGCCTTTTGAATGCTTGATACTTGCCCATTTTGAGTGACCTGACATAATTTTTTTAAGTATTTTTTAACTGACCCCCGCAAATATAACTTTCAATATTATTTGCTAATCCAGTTTCTATATTACAATCAACAATTACACCACACAAAGTAGCTTCACCCATTGCTGGAAAATGCTTCGTTGAATTTTTCTTTAAAAATCTATTCAATGAATTTTCTGCATTCATGCCAATAACAGAGTTATAATCTCCACACATACCTGCGTCTGTTTGATATCCTGTACCACCCTTCAAAATTCTTGCATCATTAGTTGGAATATGAGTATGTGTTCCAACAACCAATGAGGCTTTTCCATCAAAAAAAAGGCCAATTGCATTTTTTTCGCTCGTTATTTCACCATGAAAATCAACTACCAATAAATCATAATCCTGTTTTAACTCATATTGTTTCATAAATTTTTCTGAAATCTCAAAAACGTCTTCACATTTTTTCATAAAAACATTTCCCATTAAATTAAGTACACCAATTTTAATATTTGTTTTAGTGGTATAAATATTAAAACCTTTTCCTGGAGCTGGCTCAAAAAGGTTTTTTGGACGTAATAACCTTGCTTCTTTGTCTATAAACTCTATTATTTCTTTTTGATCCCAAACATGATTTCCCGTAGTAATTACATCCACACCACAATTAAAAAAATCTTGGCATATCTCTTGTGTTAGCCCAACGCCTTGAACCGCAGCATTTTCACCATTAACGATTACAAAATCTATTTTTTTTGATTTAATTTCATTTAAAAGATTGCTCATTAATTTTGAACATCCAGAAATTCCAACAACATCTCCTAAAAACAATATTTTCATTTCAAAATTTCATTTTCTGTAATTATAAAATCTAATTTCTTATCATTTTGGTTTATTGGAACGCTTTTTAATCTTTGATATGAAAAGGCTAAACCAATTTTGATAACTTTTTTTATCTTTTCAATTTTTTCAATATATCGATCATAAAACCCGCCACCATAACCCAATCTATTTAAGTGGTTATCGTAACCAACTAAGGGGATTAATAAAATATCTGGATAGAATATTTTTGACGAGATGGGTTCAGGTATGCCATATTTGTTAATTTTCAATGGATCATTTTTTGACCACTTAAAAAAATCCATCTGATTATTTTTTTTTATAATTGGTAATGAGATCTTAAATTTTTTTTTTTCTAATACTTTTAAAATTTCCAAATCATCAATTTCAAAATTTGAAGGATAATATCCACCAAGATTTTTAAAATTATATCTATTTATTTTTAAAAAAGACAAAAATTTATTTAAATTAATTTTAAAGTTTTTATTGGTATTATTTTTTCTGAGTTTTAAAATTTTATTTCTAATCTTTGATTTATTCACAATGGTCTATTGAGATACATTTTCTAAATTTGCTTTTTCTACAAAATTAGATATTTCATCTGCAGCCTCATCTATCAATTGTTCATATTTTTTATGATTAGCTTCAATTTCATTTTTAAAATTTAGATGATTAGTGTTTAATTCTTTAATCTCTTCTTCTTTTTTATCTTTGTAATCATAAATAAGTGATTTCAATTCTTTAAATTTATTTGAAAGATCTTTTAATTCATTTTTCTTTAGATCAACCTTTTTTTTAGTCTCATAATATTCATCCATGATTTTAACTGCTGTAATTAAAAGCAACTTATTTTCCCCTAGATTTCCAAGGTTATTTTTTAAATCATTAAACTTTTGATTAATATGAATTAACAATTCCTCAAGATGCTCCTCTTGTCCATCTTCACATGACAGCAGAAACTCTTTATTGTTAAATTTAATACTTATATTTGCCATTTATCAATCTCTTCCAATAAAGTATCTGTTTCTTGATTTAATTCATCAATTTTTTCAGAGAACTCTTGTTGTTTTTTTTGTTCTAGTTTTTCTTTATTTTGAATATCCTCAAGTTTTTTGCTTAAACTTGCATGTTCATCTAATAATAATTTATATTTATCCTCTAATTGAGTTTTTTCAATTTCTAATTGAGTTTTTTGAGAACTCAAATTTTCAATATTGCTTTGCAAACCGGGATTACCAAAATCAAGATTTTTTAATTTATCTAAAGCGATATTAAGTTTTTTTTCTTTTTCGTTTATAGAATTCATATATATATATTCATATTATTAAATAGATTCTTCTTAGTCTAGTCAGGATAATTTTGAGCAAACTACACAATGATTTAGCAAATTGTATCAGATTTTTATCAATTGATGCAGTACAAAAAGCAAATTCAGGTCATCCAGGTATGCCAATGGGTATGGCTGATGTGACTACAGTTTTGTTTAAAAAATTTTTAAAATTTAACCCTCAAAACCCAGATTGGTTAAATAGAGATAGATTTGTTTTGTCAGCAGGTCATGGTTCTATGCTTCTCTACTCATTACTGTACTTAACTGGATACAAAAGTATTTCACTTAGCAGCATAAAAAAATTTAGACAACTTAATTCAATATGTGCGGGACATCCAGAATACCATCCTAAAACTGGTATTGAAACTACAACTGGACCACTTGGTCAAGGAATTGCAAATGCAGTTGGCTTTGCAATAGCTGAAGAAATTTTAAAAAAAAAAATAGGTAAAGAAATTATAAATCACAAAACCTATGTTTTAACTGGTGATGGTTGTTTAATGGAAGGAATAAGTCATGAGGCAATGAGTTTAGCTGGACATTTAAAACTTAAAAATTTAGTGATGCTTTTTGATAACAATTCAATATCCATTGATGGACCAACTAGTTTAGCGGTATCAGATAATTTTGAAAAAAGATTTGAAAGTTATGGATGGGACTATATTCTTATTAATGGTCATGATGAAAAGGAAATTTTTAATGCTTTAAAAAAAGTTCAGCATGCAAAAAAGCCAACTGTTATTTCTTGTAAAACTAAAATTGGTTATGGTTCGCCAAACAAGTCTGGTAAATCTTCATCTCATGGAAGCCCTTTAGGTTTAGATGAAATTAAACTTGTTAGAGGTGCTCTAAATTGGAATCACAAACCTTTTAAAATTCCAAATAAGATTTTAAACGAATGGAAAAAAATTGGTAAAAAAGGTCAAAAACTTGAAAATAATTGGAACAAAATTTATAAAAAAAAAAAAATTACCATCAACAAGTTGCTTAAAAATAATTTTACAAATATTTTAAAAGCTGAAAAACAGAATGCAATTAAAGAACTAAAAAATTTAGCAACCAGAAAATCTTCAGAGCTAACTTTGAACGCATTAACTAGTGTTGACAATAATTTAATTGGAGGTTCTGCAGATTTGGCGGGGTCAAATAACACTAAAACAAAACATCATACAATAATAAAGCCTAATGACTTTAATGGTGATTACATTCACTATGGTGTAAGAGAACATGCCATGAGTGGGATAATGAATGGACTTGCTCTTCACAGCAGTATTATTCCTTATGGAGGAACATTTTTAATATTTTCAGATTATTGTAAGCCATCAATAAGACTATCGGCATTAATGGAACAAAGAGTTATTTATGTCATGACGCACGATTCTATTGGTCTTGGGGAAGATGGTCCAACTCACCAACCAATAGAACAATTGTCTGGCTTACGATCTATTCCAAATCTAAATGTTTTTAGACCTGCTGATAGAATGGAAACAATTGAATGTTGGCAACATGCATTGAAAAGCTCAAAAACACCAAGTATTTTATCTTTAACTAGGCAAAACCTTGAGCCAGTAAGAAAAAAATATTCAATCACCAACAAATGTTCTTTTGGAGCTTATGAAATTTTACGAACAAATAAAAAAATTCATTTAACCATACTTGCAAGTGGTTCTGAGGTTAATTTAGCATTAGAGACTAGTCATAAATTGGCCAAAGATAACATATATTCAAAAGTTATATCAATGCCGTGCCAAGATCTTTTTGACTCACAATCTAATTCTTACAAACAAAAAATAATCAATGAAACAAAAATAAAAATTTCTATAGAAGCAGCATCAACAGATTGTTGGAAAAAGTATGTAGGCAACGATGGACTATCTTTTGGAATTGATACATTTGGTAAAAGTGCACCATACAAAGAAATTTATAAACATTTTGGTTTAACAGCAACAAACATTGCTAACAAATCAAAAAAACTGGTTAGAAAGTAAAAAAGTAAATATGACTATAAATATTGGAATCAATGGAATGGGAAGAATTGGACGAATGGTTATTAGGGCGATTATTGAAAGTCAAAATAAAGATATTAATATAAAACATATAAATAATAGGTCTAATTCTGAAGCAAGTTGTGCTCTAATTAAATACGATTCTATTCATGGAAAATTTAATGCAGATCTTGATTATGATGAAAATTATTTAATTATAAATAAAAAAAAAATTACTTTTTCCCAAGAGTCAAAAATTGAAGATATTGATTGGAAAAAATTTGGTGTTGATTATGTTTTTGAGTGCACTGGAAAATTTAATTCAAAAGAAAGATTATTGGCACATATTAATAATGGTGCAAAAAAAGTTATAGTTTCTGCTCCATGTAAAAATGCAGATAAAACTATTGTTTTTGGTGTAAACGAGAATGAACTTACAAAAAATGATCAAATAATTTCTGCTGCTTCGTGCACTACAAATTGTTTAGCACCAGTTGCAAATGCACTTCATGAAAATTTTGAAATTGAAAAAGGTTTTATGACCACAATTCATGCTTTTACAAGTGATCAAAGAATTTTAGATAATTCTCACAGAGATCCAAGAAGAGCAAGATCTGCAAGCCAATCAATTGTTCCAACATCTACAGGTGCTTCAAAAGCTATAGGAGAAATAATTCCATCATTAAAAGGAAAATTAGAGGGTGTTGCTATGAGAGTTCCAACTCCAAATGTATCCCTTATTGAATTAGTTTTTTGTACTAAAAAAGAAATAAGCAAAGAAAAAATTAATGACGCCTTTAAAGAAATTTCAAAAAATCAGACTAAAAAAATACTAGAAATAACATCTGAAAAACTAGTTTCTATTGATTTTAATCATAATTCATCATCAGCAATTATTGACTCATCACTTACTAGCGTAGTAGGTAAAAATATGGGAAAAATTTCAGCCTGGTATGACAATGAATGGGGCTTTTCAAATAGAATGTGTGATATTGCAGAATATCTTAATAAAATTTAAATTTTAATGAAAAGTATTTTAGATCAAGATCTTGCATTAAAAGGGAAGAAAGTAATAGTCAGAGTAGACTTAAATGTTCCCATGAAAAATGGAGCAATAACTGAAGCATCACGAATAATAAAAATCCTACCTACGATAAAATTATTAATAGAAAAAGAAGCCAAAGTAATAATATTTACTCATATTGGGCGCCCAAATGGAAAAGTTATTAATGGAATGTCTCTCAAACCAATTTCAAAAAAATTATCTGAACTTTTAAATAGAAAAATTATATTTAATAAAAATGAGATTAATAAAAAAACTTTAGCTGAAATTGATAAAATTAAAGATGGTTCAGTTATGATGATGGAAAATATACGTTTTTATGAAGGAGAAGAAAAAAATGAAGACTCTTTCTCAAAAAAAATTTCAAGTCTAGGTGATATATATGTTAATGACGCTTTTTCGTGTTCACATAGAGCGCATTCTTCAATTGAAGGAATTACTAAATACCTTCCTTCCTATTGTGGTTTACAATTTGTTGAGGAAATAAATGCCTTAAAAAGAATAACATCTAAGATTGTTAGACCTGTTACTTGTATAATTGGAGGTTCAAAAATTTCTACAAAAATTAAAATTATTTCAAATTTAATAAAAGATTTTGATAATATAATTATTGTAGGTGGTATGGGCAATGCAATGCTTAAAAATACAGGAATTAATATAGGTAAATCAGTGTGTGATGAGGGTTATAAAAACCTTGTGGAAGAAATATTAAAAAAATCAGAAACTCATGATTGTAAAATATACTATCCCCTTGATGTTGTAGTTTCAAAAACACTTGATGGAAATGGAACAATAAAAGAAATTAATAAAGTTAATAATGATGAGATGATATTGGATATTGGACCTAAGACTATTACTTCAATAAAAAATATAATTAATGATTCAAACACTTTATTATGGAATGGCCCAGCTGGATATTTTGAAAATCCAAGCTTTGCAAATGGAACAAAAAAAATTTTAGAAATTATCGCTGATAAGAGAATTAAGGATGAAATTTATGCTGTTGCTGGTGGTGGAGAAACTGTGGCCGTTATAAATAAATTTAATAAATTAGACACATTTAATTTTGTTTCAACTGCTGGAGGAGCTTTTTTAGAATATCTTGAAGGAAAAGAACTTCCTGGTATAAAAGCCCTAAACTAAAATGTCAGAACTTAATAAAATTGCTCTTAAGATACTTTCGGACGGTAAAGGAATACTCGCAGCTGACGAAAGCAATGGAACAATGACTAAAAGATTGGATTCAGTTAATATTCCATCGTCCCCTGGAAACAGACTTCTTTTTAGAGAAACGCTTTTTTCATCAGAAAGCATGATTGATTGTATAGGAGGTGTAATCCTATATGATGAAACAATAAATCAATCATCGAGTTCTGGAAAAAAAATCCCCACCTTAATCTCAGAGACAAGTGCTATACCAGGGATTAAAGTTGATACTGGTGCAAAAGTTCTAGCAAATTCATCTGAAGAAAAAATTACCGAAGGTTTAGACGGATTAAGAGAACGATTAAAAGAATACTATAAACTTGGAGCAAGATTTACAAAATGGAGAGGTGTTTATAACATTGGTGAAGAATATCCAAGCCAGCTTGCTATTAATTCTAATGCGCATGCTCTAGCAAGATACTCTGCTCTTGTCCAGGAATGTGGAATGGTTCCAATTGTGGAGCCTGAGGTGTTAATGGATGGTGAACATTCGGCAGATGACTGTTTAATTAAAACTTCTGAGGTAATTCAGAAATGTTTTGAAGAGCTAATTATTCATAAGATTGATTTAACAGGAATAATTTTAAAACCGAATATGATCCTAGCGGGAAATAAATCAAAAAATAAAATTTCTAGTGAAGAAGTATCATCCAAAACACTTGAGTGCCTTAAAAAATCTGTTCCAAATGAGGTGCCTGGAATAGCTTTTTTATCAGGAGGTCAATCAGAAATAGAAGCAACTGAAAATTTAAATCTTATTAACAAATATAATAATACTAATTTTATAATGACTTACTCGTATGGAAGAGCTCTTCAACAAAGTGCTCTAAAATTTTGGTCAAAAGACATTAAAAATATCAAAGGAACTCAAAATATTTTTAATCATAGAGCAAAAATGAATACTTTGGCTGCTCAAGGAAAATGGTCTAGCGAACTTGAGAATAAGTAAAAAAAAATTTATTTATCTTATTTCCCCTAATAATATTTATTCTCAATTCTATCAAGATTTAAAAGAAATATTAAATTCTGGAAAAGTTGGTTTTTTCCAAATGAGACTTAAAAAATATTCATTTAAAGAAAAAATTACAATTGGAAAAAAGATTAAACAAATATGTAAAAAAAATAATGTAAAATTTTTAATAAATGATGACCCTTTACTTGCAAAAAAACTTCGCTCTGATGGTTGTCATTTGGGACAAAAAGATACTAAAATAAATGAAGCAAGAAAAATAATTGGAAACAAGATAATAGGAATTACCTGTCATAATTCTATTAAACTAGCAAAAATAGCTGTTAAAGAAAAAGCTAATTATATTGCCTTTGGGGCTTTTTTTTCAACAAAAACAAAAAAAATAAAATTTAAAGCTACAACTAAAATTTTAAATAAAGCAAAAAAGTTAACCAAAACCCCAATAGTAGCAATTGGTGGCATCAATAATAACAATTATAAAAAACTGTTATTGAACAATGCTAATTTATTAGCTATTTCAAGCTACATTTGGAATAATAAAAAATATAAACCCTTAAAAGCATTGGAAAAACTAAAATGAAGATAAATGCCGGAGAAATAAGAGTGGGAATGCTTTTGGAATACAAAAATGATTTGTGGCAAGTACTAAAAACTCAACATGTCAAACCAGGTAAAGGCGGGGCGTTTGCCCAAGTGGAAATGAAAAGTGTGGGAAAAAATACAAAATTAAATGAAAGATTTAGATCTAGTGAATCAGTTGAAAAAGCTTCACTAGAAGAAACAAACTTTAATTTTCTTTATGATGACGAAAATAACTACATATTTATGGATCCTAAAACATTTGAACAAATAGAAATTAAAAAAGATATTATTGGTGAAAAAGGAAAACTATTAACTGAGAACCTTCAAGTTTCTGTAAGTTTTTATAATGAAAGTCCAATTTCAATCGAACTTCCAAATCAGGTTACATGCAAAATTGAAACAACTGATGTTGCGTTGAAAGGTCAAACAGTTTCATCATCATACAAGCCAGCAATACTAGATAATGGCTTAAATATTCAAGTACCACCTTTCATTGACTCTGGTGATGAGGTAATTGTTGATACAAGAACCTTGGAATATATAAAAAAAATATAAATCCAATGATCTCTATATCTGCAAATCTCAATATAATGATCAAGGCTGCTGAAAAAGCATCTAAGTCTGTAATTAGAGACTTTGGAGAAGTTGAAAAATTACAAGTCTCAAAAAAAGGACCTTATGATTTTGTTACAAAAACAGACAAACATGTTGAAAAAATTTTAATTGAAGAATTATCAAAAATTAAAAAAAACTATTCTTTTATAACTGAAGAAACTGGAATAATTAAAAATCAAGATAGAGATAATACTTGGATTATTGATCCCATTGATGGAACAACTAACTTTCTACATGGAATACCTCATTTTGCGATCTGTATTGCTCTTCAATCTAAAGATGAAATAGTTAGTGGATTAATTTTTGATCCAATCAAAGATGAAATGTTTTTTGCAGAAAAAGATAAGGGGGCTTTTTTAAATAATCAAAGATTAAGAGTTTCAAAAAAGAACTCTCTTGATGATTGTCTTTTTTCAAGCAATCATGAAGGTGTAAAATTTAGTAATCTTAATATGAGGTATGGTGGATGTGCTGCATTAGATTTAGCATACGTGTCTGCTGGTAGACTTGACGGTTTTTTTCATAATAAAATTAACTTGTGGGATGTTGCTGCTGGAGTCATAATGGTCAAAGAGGCTGGTGGTATAGTAAATGATCTTAACAAATTTGACATAAATAACATTGATATAAAGGCTTCAAGTGCTGCAATAAGTGACAAAATGTTGAAAAATTTAAAGAACTTTTAATTGTTTTCTAAAATTCTTTTGTTATAAGTTTCGATATGAAAAAAGATATACACCCTAAATACCACTCAATTAAAGTTGAAATGACTGATGGAACTCAATTTGAAACACAATCAACTTGGGGAAAAGAGGGTGATTTACTTAAACTAGAAATTGATCCAAAATCCCATTCAGCTTGGACTGGTGGCAAACAGAAGTTAATGGATAAAGGTCGAATAAGCAAATTTAATAAAAAATTTCAAAACTTTAAAGCAGACAAGAATAATTAAATGTCAAATGCACCTTTGATGCCGATGGCTACAGCCGTCTGGTTGGTAGAAAACACAACCTTAACATTTAAACAAATTGCAGAATTTTGTAATCTACATGAAGTTGAAATTCAAGGGATTGCAGATGGTGAAGTTGCAAAAGGAATTAAAGCATATAATCCAATAATATCAGGCCAACTATCAAGAGAAGAAATTGAGTCATCCTCTAATGATGAAAATAGACCATTGCAAATTAAAAACACTGATATTGAAATATCTAATACTCAAAAACAAATTAAGAAATATATACCCCTATCAAAAAGACAAGATAAACCAGACTCTGCACTATGGCTAATAAGACAACACAACATGTTAAAAGACTCTCAAATTGCAAAACTTGTTGGTGTTACAAAAAATTCAGTTACATCAATTAGAAATAAAAGCTACTGGAACTACAACAATCTCAATCCAAAGGACCCTGTTGCCTTAAACTTGTTTTCTCAAAAAGATTTAATAGAAGCCTTAGAAAGAGCTGACAGAAGAATAAAGAGAGAAAAAAAAGAAAAAGAGAAAGCAAAACAATCAAAAGAAATTTCAAACAATGAATAAATTTAATAGACATCGAAATTTTATAATGATAGTCAGTCATCTTTAGAATTATTTATGAAAATAGAAGTTAAAGATAATAATATTGAACAAGCTTTAAGAGTTTTAAAAAGAAAACTGCAAAGAGATGGTTTTTTTAAGGTAATTAAACTTAAAAATACTTATGAAAAACCTTCGGAAAAAAAAAAAAGAATTCTTCAAGAAAATATTAAAAGAGTTAAAAAATTAAATAAACTTAAAAACAGAATTTAAGTATACCGCGGGGTGGAGCAGTCTGGTAGCTCGTCAGGCTCATAACCTGAAGGTCGGCGGTTCAAATCCGTCCCCCGCAACCAATTCCAGAAAAATTTTGAATTTAATTAACATCCAAAAAATAATTTTACAGTCTCATACCCTGACTTGTAATTAAAAAATTGACAGTAATAATTAAATTATAATGGAGTTTGCTCTAGTTAAAAAAACATTATTATGTAAAAAAATTATGCCTTTGTTTAATGTAATAAGTAAAATTAATTATCAAGAATTTGATAATGCTCTTGCCAATTGTTTAAGAGAGATTGGTAACTGATATGATTTTAAAGGACTCACTATTTCAATTGAAAGAAAAGATAAGATAATTACTTCAATAGCACCTGATGAATTAAAATTAAAACAAGTAAATGAATTACTACAAATTCATCTTATAAGAAGAAAAGTAGATCCAAGAGTAATGATTATTAAAAGTTCAGAAAGTGCAGCAGATGCTACCATTAGACAAATCAGTGAATTAGAGGAAGGCATAAGCCAAAAAAATGCTAAAAAAATTATTGCTAATATAAAAAAACTAAAGCTAAAAATCCAAATTAAAATCCAAGGAGAAGAATTGAGAACTGAGGGGAAAAAAGAGATGATCTTAAACAAGCAATATCTGCGATGGAAGCCATTGATATTGGACTCCCAATTAAGTTTGTAAACTTTAGAGATTAATTCTGGCTATTTAAAAATATTCTATTTATTAAAACTACTACATCAGTAACTATCAAAACTTCAAAAAATTATTTGATTTATGGGATTGCAAAGAAAAACAATCTTGTCTTAACATATCTTACTTAAATTAATCTAATTCAAAATTTTTGCTATAATCTTTTTTAAGTTTAGGATCTTGTTTTTTTTTATCTAAAATACAATTGCCTATTACTAAAAAATCTAACTCTGTTCCCATGAAACAATTGAACGCATCAGTGGGAGTATTTACAATGGGTTCTCCCCTCACATTAAATGATGTATTAACAAGTATAGGGCATCCAGTTTGTTTTTTAAATTTTGAAATTAAATCATAGTAAGGTTTATTTGTATCTTTATTAACTGTCTGCAGTCTGGCTGAATAATCTACATGAGTCACTGCTGGTATTTCGGATCTCTTTATATTTAATTTTTCAATTCCAAAAAGTTTTTTTTCACTATCTGTCATTTCTATTTTTTTCTTAGAATTAATTTTAGCTACCAAAAGCATATAAGGACTGCTGACATCTATTTCAAACCAATCTGATAAATCCTCTTCTAAAATTGAAGGTGCAAATGGTCTAAAACTCTCCCTATATTTCACTTTTAAATTTAGATTCTTTTGCATTTTATCAGATCTTGGGTCACCAAGAATAGACCTTCCACCCAATGCTCTTGGTCCAAATTCCATTCTTCCTTGAAACCAACCTATTGCTTTTTCATTAGCTAAATTTTTTGCCGTTTGATTAATTACATCTTCATAATTTAAAATTTCAAAATGTGCACCATTCAACTTTAATTCTTTTTCAATTTTTTCTTGGTTAAATTCTTCTCCTAGATAAGAGCCCTTCATATCATCGTTTGAATTTATTTCTCTCTTATTGCTATGTTCAATATGCCATAAAGCTAAAGCTGCCCCTAATGAACCACCCGCATCTCCTGCAGCAGGCTGAATCCAAATGTTATCAAATATTTTTTCTTTAAGAATCTTACCGTTAGCAACACAATTTAATGCAACTCCTCCTGCTAGACACAAGTTTTTAATTTTATATTCTTTACGAATAGCTTTTGCTATCTTGATCATTATTTTCTCTGTTACAGTTTGTATTGATGCGGCTATATCCATATGAAATTGAGTTATTTTTTCATTTTGGGCGTCACGTGGCTTTTGACCAAATAGTTTATCAAAATTTTGATTGGTCATCGTGAGACCAGTAGAATAATTAAAATATTTTTGATCTAATCTAAAAGATCCATCTTCTTTTACATCTATTAATTGTTCAATTTTTTCTTCATATACTGGGTTACCATAGGGAGCCAAACCCATTAATTTGTATTCCCCACTGTTAACTTTAAAACCTGTATAATAAGTAAAAGCTGAATAAAGCAGTCCTAGAGAATGAGGAAAATGTATTTCTTTTTTAATTTCTAATTTGTTGGCTTTTCCCACAGCAACTGTAGTAGTTGCCCATTCTCCTACACCATCAGCTGTTAATACAACAGCTTCCTCGAATGGAGATGGAAAAAAAGCACTCGCTGCATGGCTTAAGTGGTGATCTGAAAAAAATATATTTTCATCAGATTTATAGTTTTGGTCATGAGTTTTAAGCTTATTAAACAAAAGATTTTTCTGAAAAAGTTTTTCCTTAATCCATAATGGCATTGCTTTAGAAAAAGAAATGAAACCCTTTGGTGCAAAAGCAACATAAGTTTCAAGTAATCTTTCAAATTTCAAAAAAGGTTTTTCAAAAAAAACAATATGATCAACATCGCTTAATTTTAGTTTTGAATATTTTAGAACAAATTCAATTGCATTGTAAGGATAACTAGCATCATGTTTTTTTCTTGTGAACCTTTCCTCTTGTGCTGCAGCAATAATTTTGCCATTTTTTAAAATACAAGCAGCACTATCGTGATAAAATGCTGAAATACCTAAAATTGATGTCACTTAAAATATTGTGTAAATAAATGGAGCTACAGCTGAACCTTGGCTTAAAACAATTAAACCTCCAAAAATAACAAGAACTATTATTATTGGTAAAAGCCAATACTTTTTTCTAATTTTTAAAAATTCCCAAAATTCTTTTATAAAACTCATATTAAAATTGATTTTTCATTTTACTTTCAGGACCATTCTTTTTGATCCAATAGGATTGATCGTTGCTATATCTTAAATTTAACAAATTTTTTCTTAACAATCTCATAAACAAACCAGTTGGTGTTACTACTAAAAAAAATATTATCGCCATTACAAATGGTGAAATAATTTTTCCTAAAAATAATCCAAATTTAAACCATAATTTATTCAATGGGGTTAAAATTTCAGATTTTAATATTCCAAGAGTTAAAAAAATTATTGAAATAATTAAGGACCATATATTTAAATCTCCATCATTAATTAACGGATAAAAACCCACTATTAAAAAAAATATAAAAAATACTATTCCAAAACTTCGATTAGAACTTATTTTTACATCAGAATACATAAGTTTATTATATGTTAAATTTGGATTTTCTACTATCTTTTAAAAACCCATTTACAGTTTCTTTAGTTAATGTTGAAAATGATTTTCCAAAATCTTCAATTTTTTCGATAATTGATGGAGGAACAGTTATAATATGACAGCCTAATTGTTTTGCTTGAATATAATTATAAGGCTCTCTAACGCTAGCCCATAATATCTCAACATTTTTAAATTTTTTAGAAAATGAAATACTTTTTTCAAACTCAGGAATAGGATCTTTACCAACATCACCTGCTCTACCTGCAAAAATTGAAATTATGACTTTGGTTTTTTTATTAATACATTTTAGAATTTGTTTAGTCTGTGCTGAACTATATACTGCAGTAATATTCATTTTAATATTTTTTTGATTTAGCTCCTTAATAATCTTCCCCATAAAAATTCCTTTGGAATTTGTAACAGGAACTTTTACATATACATTTTTCCCCCACTCCTTAATTTTTAGGGCTTGATCTCTCATAGAAATATAATCATCACCAAATACTTCAAGTGAAACCGGTTTTTTATGAGAAATTTTTAGTATTTTTTTTGAGTACTCTTCGTAATTTCTAGCTCCAGCTTTTCTCATTAAGCTAGGATTAGTAGTAAAACCTTTTACTATCTCTTTTTTATTAAATTTTCTTATTTGATCAAGATCTGCAATATCACAATATATTTTGGTTTTCATGCTATTCTTATAGATTTTTAGTTATATCTTCTGTCATTTTTTTTGCATCTGCAAACAACATTAAAGTATTTTCTTTGTAAAATAGATCATTATCAATCCCTGCATACCCAGGAGAAAGACTTCTCTTCACAAACAATACTGATTTACATTTTTCAACATCTAATACTGGCATACCATAAATAGGACTTTGGGGATCAGTTTTAGCTACAGGATTTGTTACATCGTTTGCACCAATTACAAAAGCAACATCTGCGTTAGCAAAATCGTTATTTATCTCTTCTAATTCAAATACCTCGTCATAAGGAACATTTGCTTCTGCTAACAAAACGTTCATATGTCCAGGCATTCTTCCAGCAACAGGATGAATAGCATACGAAACTTTAATATCATTTTTTTTGAGTGTATCTACCATTTCTCTAAGCGCATGCTGTGCTTGAGCAACTGCCATTCCGTATCCAGGAACAATTATCACAGATGAGGCATTTTTCATTAAAAAAGCTGCGTCGTCTGCGTTTCCACTTTTAACGGGTCTTTGTTCTTTAGATGAAGAATCTGTTGACTGATCTGTTGCGCCAAAACCTCCTAAAATAACATTAAAGAAAGAACGATTCATACCTTTGCACATTATATATGAAAGGATAGCTCCTGAAGAACCTACAAGTGCACCTGTAATAATAAGAGCAGTATTTTCTAAGGTAAAACCAATTCCTGCAGCAGCCCAACCAGAATATGAATTTAACATCGAAATTACTACTGGCATATCAGCACCACCGATTGGGATTATCAATAGAAAACCAATTAAAAAAGAAATGGTCAATAACATCCAAAATAAATTAGAAGATTGTGTTGAGCAGAGTAAATAAGTTAAAATTATTATTGAAACTAAAATTAGAGCATTTAAAGGATGTTGTCCTTTGAATGTAATAGGTGCCCCTGACATAATTCCCTGAAGTTTTAAAAAAGCAATTATTGATCCAGAAAATGTTATCGCTCCTACCACTGCACCAATTGACATTTCAACCAAGCTACCAATCTTGATGTTACCAGGAGTTCCAAGATTAAAAGCCTCAGGATTTAAAAAAGCTGATAGAGCAACAAAAACTGCAGCAAGACCAACAAGGCTATGAAAACCTGCTACAAGTTCAGGCATAGCTGTCATGGGTATTTTGTAAGCTATAAAAGCACCAACAAAACCACCAGCTAATAAAAAAATTAAAACGTATATAAATCCATTTGAAAAATTTCCTATAGAAATAAAAGTGACTGTTATGGCTATTACCATGCCAATAATTCCAAATAAATTTCCTTGTCTTGATGTTTCTGGTGATGACAAGCCTCTTAGTGCTAAAATAAATAACACACCTGATATTAAATAAAATATTGCTGATAAATTAGCAGAAAACATTATTTATCCTTTTTCTTTTTTTTATACATCGCGAGCATTCTTTGTGTTACCAAGAAACCACCAAAAATATTTATTGCTGCAAGAAATATTGCCAAAAATCCATAAATACTGGAAGTATTAAAAATACTGGTAGATTTACCTGCCAATCCTGCGATTATCGCACCAACAATAATTACAGATGAAATAGCATTTGTTACAGACATTAGAGGTGTATGTAAAGAAGGAGTTACGCTCCATACGACATAGTATCCAATAAATATTGACAGGATAAATATACTTAATCTAAATATAAAGGGATCTATTTCCATAATTTTATTTTATTAAAGTTTTTTCAATTATTTCATCTTCTAAATTTATATTTATTTTATTTTTTTCTTTATCAAATAAATTTATAATAAAATTAAACACATTTTTTGCATATAAATTTGAAGCAGATGTTGGGAGTTTATTTAGAATGTTGCTCTCACCCATAATTTTAACGCCATTTTTATCTACTATTTTATTAACCTCTGTAAAAGCAGTATTGCCACCTTGTATGGCAGCTAAATCATAAATTATTGATCCTGATTGCATGTTGTTAATCATTGAATCTTTAATTATTATTGGTGCTTTTCTACCCGGAATTAGAGCAGTACAAATTACAATATCAATTTTCTTCAATGTTTCAGATAATAATTCTTCTTGTTTTTTTTTGAAATCATCTGATGCTTCTTTTGCATATCCACCTTCTGCCTCAAGGTTTTCAGATCCTTCTACAGTTAAAAATTTACCTCCTAAACTTTCAACTTGCTCTTTAGAAGCCAATCTTACATCTGTAGCAAAAACAATGGCTCCCATTCTTTTTGCTGTCGCAATAGCTTGGAGTCCTGCAACGCCTGCTCCAACAACAAGAACTTTTGCAGCTGGAATTGTTCCTGCAGCAGTCATCATCATAGGGATAGCTTTTTCAAAATTTGCAAATGATTCTACAACAGCTTTGTATCCTGCTAAATTTGCTTGAGAAGAAAGTATATCCATAGATTGCGCTCTAGTTATTCTAGGCAATTGTTCTAAAGAAAAACAATTAATTTTTTTTTTTATCAACTTATCAATTTTATTTTTATTATTGAATGAGTCTAAAACACCAACTAAAATTTGATTTTCTTTTAATTTTGATAATTTATCCTCTGATGGTAATTCTAATTGAATTACTATATCAGCTTCAGATAAAATTTGCTCTTCATTACTAGAAATTTTGACACCATTTATTCCATAAGCAGAGTCCTTAAATCCCAGATGTAGACCATAATTTTTTGATAAACATACTTCGAATCCTAGTGTTGTATATTTTTTTGCAATTTCAGGTGTAATAGAAATTCTTTTTTCTCTATTTTGATCCTCTAATATTGAAACGATTTTCATAAAAAAAACTACAATAAGAACAAGGCCATTAAAACTAATACAGTTAGAACTGCGACAGTTCCCCACAAAACAAATTTTGTGAAGTTATTCCAGGTATTTTTATGGTTTTCATTATCCATAAAATTTATTTTTGTCTGGCTTTAAATTTTGGATTTGTTTTGTTAATTACGTAAACTCTACCTCTACGCCTAACTAATTTAGAATTAAGATCTCTTTTTTTTATTGATTTTAATGAGCTTTTTATTTTCATAGTTTAAATTTTTAGCCGGCAACGACTTACTCTTCCGTGCCTTAAGACAAAGTACCATCAGCGCTGAAGGGCTTGACTTCCGAGTTCGGAATGGGATCGGGTATAACTCCTTCGCAATAATCACCGGCATGAGCCTTATACCTAAATTAATAATATTGTAAACAATGAAATTAATAAGCTTTTTAAGAATTTTTCATAAAATTCGCTATATAATCTGTGAGATTTATTTCTCCAAATTTTTTAAAAACTTTATTTGACAAATTCATACTTGTAAGAGCTGAAGCATATCTCTCACCTTTCCTAGGAGGAAGATATCTGATTTTAGACTTAAACATTTTAGCAACTTGAATGATCGTATAGCTTTTTATATTTGATATACTGTAATGCCTGCATTTATTTTCTTTCCAAGCATAATAGCATATTTCTATGGTATCCTTTATGTGAGTAAATCTTCTTGATTGGGTTCCAGGTTTTACAACTGTTAAAGGTTGTTTTTTTTTATATTGTCTTTCAAAAATACCAATAACAGTCGCCATTTCTCCATGACATATTTGATTAAGTCCATACACGTTATAAAAATATATAATCTCAAATTTGAAATTATACCATAATTTAAGATTTTCAAGCATCTCCAAGTTTTTTGCTTTAGTGAATGCATAAGGTGATAAATTTTTATCTTTACCTCTGTTTCCAATACTTGCAGATGTAGCTGAGTAAATTAATTTTATATTATTTTCCAAACAAAAATTAAACACCTCATGTGATCCAATAGTATTTGAGCTAATGCACTCATTCATCTTTAAAAAACTTTGATATATTCTTGAAAATTCACCAAAATGAAATAATGAAATTATATTTTTTTTATATTTATTTAAAACTTTTGAAATATTTTTTGTATGTGAGGCAAGATATTTAATTCTATTACTTTTAATGTGATTATTTTTAGTTCCTGTAGAATAATTGTCTATACTTATTATAATAAATTTAGTCTTTTTAAGTAAATGATGAATTAAATTTGAGCCTACAAACCCCGCACCACCTGTTACAACTATTATTTTTTTCATTCAATCTTATAAATCTAAGTTTCTATAGTAAACTTTTTAAATAATTTTTTATCTTTAATTCTTTTGTTGAATTAATAATCTTTTTTAATTTTTTTTTATCAATTAGTTTTTTTTTATACGCTATTTCCTCCAAACAACCAATTTGTGAATTTGTTCTTTTTTCATAAATAGATATTAGATTCGAGGCACTTAAGAATGCGTCATGGGTACCAGCATCTAGCCAAGTGAACGACCTTCCTAATTCAATTTCTTGAGCTTGATTTTTTTTAATATAAATATTATTTAAATCAGTAATTTCTTTCTCTTTCCTTTTAGATTTTTTAAGTTTTTTTGCAAATTTTACTGCTAAATTATCATAAACATAAAGTCCTGTTACAGCTAAATTATTTTTAGGTTTATTTGGTTTTTCTATTATTTTTTTTAAATTATTTTTTTTATCTTTATATAATATACCAAATCTTTTTGGTTCGTTAACTTTAGAAGTAAATAAAATACATCCTTTGTTAAAATTTTTTATATCATTAAGTATTTTTGAAAATTGTTCTCCAAAAAAAATATTATCTCCTAGAGCAAAAATAAATCTATTATTTCCAATAAAATCTTCTGCTAATAAAATACCCTCAGGAATTCCTCCGGGTTTTTTTTGAAATTCATATGAAATGTTAATTCCTAAATGAGAACCATTATTTAACAATTTCCTAAAACACTCATAATCTTCTTTTTTAGTAATGATTAAAATATCTTTAATACCAGCCAACAATAATACTGATATTGGATAATAAATTAGTGGTTTATTATAAATTGGTAGCAAATGTTTATTTATAGCCCTTGTTGTTGGATGTAACCTTGTTGCCAAACCACCAGCCATTATTATACCTTTCATCATATTTTGAGTCCAATTCTTCTAAGTTTGTAATTTTTTTTCAATGTTTTTTGCCACCAACTAGGATTATCTAAATACCACTTTATTGTTTTATTCAAAAATTTATCAAATTGCTTTGAGGGTTTCCATCCAATATGTTTTTTTATTTTATCTATATTAACAGCATAATGATGATCGTGTGCCGGCCTATCTTTTACGTATGATATTAAATTGAAAAAACTTTCATTTTTAGATTTTTTAAAATATTCATCTAAATATTGGCATATTTTTTTTACAATATTTATATTTTTGAGCTGATTATTTCCACCAATATTATAAGTTTCACCAATCTTTCCTTTTTGACAAATTTTTACTAAAGCTGAAACATGGTCTTCTACGTATACCCAATCTCTGATTTGAAGACCATTTCCATAAATTGGTAGTTTTTTTCCCATTAAAGCAGAAATAATCATATGTGGAATTAATTTTTCAGGATGCTGATACAGCCCAAAATTATTTGAACAATTTGTTGTTATTACTGGAATTCCATAGGTTTTATGCCAGGCGTTAACTAAATGATCTGAAGATGCTTTTGATGCAGAGTAAGGTGATGAGGGATCAAATCGTCTACTTTCTTTAAATGAACTTTTTTTATTTTTTAAATCACCGTAGACTTCATCTGTTGAAACATGAATAAATCTAAATAATTTTTGTTTTTTTTTTTCTAAATTATTAAAATAAAGTCTTGTAGACTCTAAAATTGAATGGGTTCCTAATATATTTGATTTAATAAATGGATAATTTTCATCAATTGATCTATCTACGTGACTTTCGGCAGCTAAATTAAAGATTATATCAGGTTTATAATCATAAATAAGTTTAAAAATTTTTTTAGTGTCAGAAATATCAATTTTTTTAAATTTACAATTTTTTTTTTTTAGTGCTGCTGTTATATTTGATAAGTTTGAAGAATAAGATAGATTATCTACCACACAAATATGCTTCGACTTTTTAGCTAATTTTCTGACTAGGCAGCTACCAATAAAACCAGCGCCTCCAGTAATTAAATATCTAGTCATATTAATTATAAAATAATATTAGTATGATTTTATGAATTTTTGTGTATTTTCACCACTGGTAATTTGTTCATATATCCAAGCATATGTACTAGTTAAGCCAGTTTTCAAGTCTACTGAAGGTGACCAATTTAAATCATTTATAATTTTTGTATTATCGCTTGATCTACCTCTTACTCCTTTAGGCTTATCCAGTAAATACTTTCGCTCTACTTTGTAATCTGCTATTTCTTCTATCATATCTATCATTTGATTTATTGAAACTTGCTCATCACTTCCGACATTATACGGTTCAACTAGTTCAGAATTGAATAATTTTTGTGTGCCTTCTAAACAATCAGTAATATACATGAAACTTCTTGTTTGATTACCGTCTCCCCAAACTTCTATTTCTTTTATATTATTTATTTTTGATAGTGCAATTTTTCTACATAATGCGGCAGGCGCTTTTTCTCGTCCACCATCATAAGTCCCTATTGATCCATAAACATTATGGTATCTTACTACTCTAGTTGGTAATCCAAAATCTTCAGTAAAATGTCTACACATTCTTTCGCTGAATAGTTTTTCCCACCCATATCCATCTTCTGGTTCTGCAGGATAAGCATCCGTCTCTTTTAAACCTGGTACAAAAGTTTTTTTTTGCTTAGTACCATTATAAACGCATGCACTTGAAGAAAAAAAATATTTTTTAACTTTATGTACAAGACAAGCTCTTAAAAGGTTTGTATTGATTAGCACTGACAACATACATTCTGCTTTATTATTCTCTATAAAACCCATACCACCCATATTGCAAGCCATGTTATATATAAAATCAACTCCTTCAGTTACTTTAAGACAGTTCTCATATTCTTTTAAATCTAAAGAAAAGTTTTTATTTTTATCAAAAATTTGAAACCAAAACTCTTTGGGTTTTATATCAGCACACACTACTTCGTGTCCCTGACGCATTAAATCATTAACTAAATGACCTCCTATAAATCCACCTGCTCCACATATTAAATATTTCATAATGTTTTATTATTATATTTTAGTTATAAGTACAACTTTCAATGTAAATTAATTTAAAAAATTAAATTTTATTTTTTTAATTCCCTTACTTGATAAATGTAAATTATCAGCAAACAATTCACAATCCTTATAAAATGATTTATCAATTTTACTGTTAATTAAGACTATTTTATTATAATCTAGACTTTTAATAAACTCCTTTTCTAATTCAAAAGCATAATTTTTCTTTTTATTAAATATTGGAGTTATGAAAAATTTGATATCAAATTGATCAAACTTTTTTAATATTTCTTTTGCTCTTAAAATCATTTTATCTTTGCTCTCGCTCTCAACTATTTTTTGAGCAAATGGACTTAGGTTGCCCTCTAAACAAGTTTTTTTAGACATTATGTAATTATTTTGCCATTTTTGATCTTCATCTCTATAAATTGAATAATATAATATTCTCAAAAAAATTTCATTTTTCACTTTAGAGATTGGAAGAAATTTTTGTAACAAATAATTTAATTTACATTTTTTGAAATTTTTATCATCATAATAAGATAAATTTGAAAAAATTGTGAAACGACATTCTACATTATCATAAATAAGCGATGTTAATTCTATGTAAATTTTTATATCTTTAATTTTTTTGCTTTCCAGTGCACCTAAAATATTTTCTACCTCATTATAATTTAATGAGTTATATGAAATATTGAATACTTTTTTATTATCTAAAGAATTCATATTTAAAGATACAGATCGCGAATTTCCAAGAAAAAAAATATCAAAATTTGATAGTTTATTTTCAGAAAAAATTCTTGAAAGTCTAAAATTTGATTTTTCTATAATCAGATTGATTACAGTAGAACAAATTAAAATTAAGATTAATCCACTAGTTAAACCTAATATAAACTTACTTATATTAGAATTGAAAATAAATAAATTTTTTTTCATCAAATACACCAAATGTAATAATTAAACTAAATATTAAAGTAAAGATTAATCCTAATATAAAATAATTATTCTTAATTTTAATTAGATTTCTTTTACTGAATAGTGCATCAAGAATAACCAAAATTACAATTAAAAAAAAATTTTGAACAACATAAAATTTTTCAATAATTTGGCTAAAATTAAAAATATCATTAAAGTTAAAAATATTTACAAAAATTTTCAAATCATCAAAACTAGATATTGAAAAAGGTATCCAAAGAATTGTAACCATGAAAAAAACATAAATAGTTCCAAAAATTGGAATATTAAAATTCAAATTTATTTTTTTTAATAATTTCTCAAAAGATAAAAAAAATCCATGCAAAAATCCCCACAAAATAAAATTGAATGATGCGCCATGCCAAAGACCACCAAGCGTCATTACTATCAATATGTTTTTAATGGTGTTAAAAGTTCCATTCTTATTTCCACCTAAGGAAATGTATAAATAATCTTTAAGAAATTTTGACAAAGATATATGCCACCTCCTCCAAAATTCGGTTAAACTTTTAGAAAAATATGGTGTTATAAAATTTGCCGGAATATTAAGTCCCAAAATTTTTAAAATCCCAATAGCAATCAAGCTATAGCCACAAAAATCAGCATAAATTAAAAATGAATAAAATATAGAAGTTACAAGAAGTGTAGGAGTATTACTCTCCCCAATAAAATTATATACTGAGCTTACATAAATATCTAAATTATTAGAGATACAAAGTTTTAAAAAATAACCCCACAATATTAGCATTAAACCTTTTTTATAATTTTCAAAATTTATTTTTATTCCTCTTTCAATTTGTGGAATAAATTTTGATGCTCTTACAATTGGCCCAGCAACTAGCTGCGGGAAAAAAATTATAAAAATAAATAGATTTTGTAAATTTGCTGGATTTATTTTTTTTTTATAAATATCAACAAGATATGAAATAGATTGAAAAGTATAAAAAGATATTCCTATTGGTAGTATTATTTTTTCAAAAACTGTATTTGTTAAATTTATATTCGATAAATCTGAAATAAAAAAATTAAAATATTTAAAAAAAAATAACGTACTTAAAGAAATTGTTATTCCGATAGATAAGTAAAATTTAGGATTATTTTCATTATGAATTAATCTTCCCACAACAAATGTGTGCAATACTGAAAAAATAAGAAGTAAACATAAATACAAGTTCCAATAAGAGTAAAAAAATAATGAAAATAAAATTGAAATCAGTTTCCAATTTTTTTTAAAAATATTTATTAGAAATAAATATAAAATCAAAAATATAACAAAATCTATTGATGCAAATGACATTACTATCTTTTAAATTTATTTATATAAAAACCAAGTGGTAAAAAATATATTATTGACAACCAGTTATTAAAAAAACTTCCAGAAGGTGAGAAAGGAAATAAATTTATAAAAATAAGAATTGAAATTATAGCTTTTTTTTCATCAATTTTTTTTTTACCAAATGAATTTAAAAAGAAAAAAAACAAGTCTTTACAAATATATAAAAATATAAAAAAAACAAAAGAAAATCCAAATAATCCTGTTTCTGCTAATAATTGAGCAAAAGAATTATGTGGATGTGTTGAGCAACTAGTAATTTTTTCAAAGTACTTTGAATCTCTGCAAACAACTCTATAATTCTTCACTCCATATCCAAACAATTTATTATCTTTGAACATTTTTAAAGCACTTTTAATATGACTTTGATGTCCCTCTGTAAAAATTCTTACTTTTTTATCATGATAAACCTCATTATACGTTTGTTTAATCATTCGCTCATAAAGACCATTGTCTAACTTTACGGAAATACCCATTAACACAAATGAAATTAATAAGGTTGTGATGAGTATTTTTCTTACCTTTTTGATGATCATTGTTAATAAAATTAAGAATATTAAATTTAATAAAAAGGCTGTTCTTTCTGCAGTAAAAAAAATTAACAAATTAAACAAACTTATAGAAATAATAAAAATTAAAATGTTTTTAAAATTTAAATTAATTTTATCAATCATCAGAGCTATCAATAGCGGAAACAATCTAACTAAATAACTTCCTAAAACATATTCATCACCAAATAGACCACTTATTCTATCTGAAATTAAAATTTTCATTCCAAATAAATTGAAACCAAAAATAATCTGTATATACGCGTCAACAGAAACAAAAATAATTGTATAAAGCAAAAATTTAGTAAAATTTTTTTCAAAATTTGGAATTCTATTAATTAAATAAACCGTAGCCAATACAAACAATCCAAATCTAAAGTAAAATATACTCGGAGTAATTGACTCCATAACATTCACAGAAAATATTGCTCTTAAAGTTAAAAAAATACAGAAGATGAGGAATAAAATTACTTTTATATCTTTTAAATAATAAATTTCTTTCTCTTTAAATAAAATATATATGAAAAAAATTGCAAGAATTGAAATGATCGCATCAGATAAAAAAGGTCCAGACACTAATGAAATTGGAATTAAAAAAAATAGGTATGATATATATTTATTTAATATTGTGTTACTAATTAACATTAACTCATAATTTTTAAATATTCTTTAAATGCCATGTAAGATCTGTGTGGTAAAAATTCCTTTATATATTTTGGATTTTTCTGAAGCTTTTCAATTAGTTTTAAATTATTATTGTAACCAATTATTTCTCCTTGAAAATCTTTATAATATGAATGAACATTTCTATCTTGATAAACTGTTGAATTATCAAATATAACTTTAAAACCTAGACTTTGAACATAATATGATGCCCATATATCATCCATTCTACCCACAAAAGGAAATAAAAAATATTTACAAATTACATCTGAATTTAATATTGTATTTTGTGAATTAAATGGAGCAAATTTCGATGAAGTATAATGGCCCACATCTTTAAAAACGAAATTTTCTTTCATTAGAGTCATTCTATTAATTGCATCAATATCAGGATTTTTGTCCCATAAATTTGCCTGTATATCAGGAATAATTTTTTTTCTTATTTTTTTTAATTTGGGTTTATCTTGCACTAATTGAAGTGGAAATCCTCTGTGCCATATTTTTGAATTAAATTTAAATATAGATAAGGGATCAAAAGCATTTAAATTTGTATGATAAGAATTAGTTTCAATCTTTTTATTAACTAAGATTTTCTTACCCCAACTTTTGTATGGAATATTATCATCATCTACTGTAGCGATTAGCTTTGCACCATTTTTTTTTGCATAAATATATCCAATATTTCTTCTTTGAATACAATTCCAACCAATTAATCTTGAAAGTTTAGGTGCAATTTTTTTTTGAATATCAGGTGTGAGGTATGTAATATTTTTAATTTCTAAATATTTTTTATGTGGTGTTTTTAAATCTCCTACCACAACTAAATGCCAGTTTTTAATTTTTGAAAACTTTTTTATTGCAATGCTTGGGTCAAAAATTGTTGTTGATACTATAAAATTTGTCATATCCGTTGAATACTACATAATAAAGTATAATCAAGTTGTTTATAAATTGATTAATATTTTCAAATTTCTATAATTTAACAAGTTGTTAAAGATTTCAGCTGACAACAATAAATTTTACAACTAATAAGTATTTAAAACATAATAATAATGAAAATTTTATGGGTAACCACTTTCAGATCTTTTGGTATTTCAAATAAAAATGATAATTTGCAAAAGAAATTTATTAAAAATCTTCAGAAACTAAAATGCAAAATAACTTTAAGCGTTACTATATTTAAAGAGCAAAATATTAAAAAAAATGTAAATGTAAAAGGGATTAATGCTATTTTTTTTAAAAATACAAAAAAACTGCATCATAATTCCAAGTATTCCCAAAGTATTTGCATGAAAAATGCAATGAAATTATTTGATGAGAGCTATGATTGCATTATATGGTCAACAGCAGATATCTCAATTCCACGAAACTTAATAAATAAAATTAGATCTTATAAAGAAAAAAATATTTTGATGACAGTTTTTCCAATGTATTATGTGAGTTCGAAAAATCAAATTAGTTCCTATTCATCTAATTGGGGTTTAGATTTATTTATTCTTAAAATTAGCTCAAAAGAAAAAGTTAAAAAATTAAAAAGAATTATAAATGAATGTCCAAACTTTGGATGGGGATGTTATGAACATTTTTTTTCATCTATCTCTGATGCATTAAATATTAAGTATATAAATATTTGTAAAAATTTAATAATCAAAAAATACAATAATGATAGAAATGCCTTCAATGATTTTCGAAATAATGAAATCATTTCTTGGAAGATAAATCAAAGATATTTATTAAACTATCTTAAAAAAAATAATTTAAATAATCTTTTTGCAAAAGGATCAATGTATTATTTAATTTATAAATTTTTTAACTTCAAAGAAATGAATTTTAGACTTATTATTATTTATTTTAAAATAGTCTTTAAATTACCAATTGTTTTAATAAGATTACTCTATAGAAAAATTTTTTATTTATAAAATGTCCATAATATACAAATCAATCACGATATTAATCTCTACAATAATAGGGTTGGTAATATTTGAATTATTTTTAAATTTTTATGGAAAATATAATGATTTATCTCAAAATGAATTAGTACTTTCTGACTCAATATACGAGAAACCAAAATCTTCAACATTAATAAATCAACACCCTGATTTAGAAATTTTAGTTAGTAATAAATTTGATAATAATGCTATTAGAAATCATGATGAAGTTAATACTGAGGACAAAAAAAATATTATTGCTTTTTTTGGAGATAGTCATACTGAGAATGTAAATATTTCAAACGAATTTCAATTCATTACATTGCTAGATAAATTTTTTAATAAAAAAAATTTAGTAAATTATGGGGTTGGCGGTTACTCTTTAGATCAAATATTTATAAGATATTTGTCCTTTAAGAGACACGATATTGAACATGTATATTATGTCTTTTCCTCAAATGATGCTGGAAGTGTAGTAAGTAATAACTTGATAAAATATATAGGAAATGAATATAAAATTTTAAAACCAAAATTTAATGTTTTTGAGAGAATGTTAGGAAAGCTAAATCTTACTTATTTTCTAATAGACCTTTATTATAATTTAAGAGCTCAAATCTATAAAAAACATACAACAATAGATATTTCAAATTATTCTAAAAAACTTGCAGAAAAATTATATTATGAGTCTTTAAATAAAAAAGAAATAGCTAATGACGGAACTGATGTTTTGGTTTTTTTTAACAAAATTTTAAAAAGTTTTAAAAATGAAACTATTAAAAATAATGCAAAATTTTCGATAATTATACTTCCACTTCAAGAAGAAAATGATGCTTTTGAAAAAATGATTTTTGAAAAAAAAGATTACGATATAATTAATCTCTATACTAATAATAAGAAAATAGCTGATGATTTAAGTGAAGAGATAATTTTTAAAAATGACAGTCATTTAAATGAGTATGGAAATTTGCTTGTATATCAACTTTTAAAAGAAAATATTTTAGGTAAAAAATATACTAAAGAATTTAAATTCCAAAATGACATAGAAAGAAAAATCAATAATTTATATAGATAATCTATTTTTTGATTTTTTTAAAACTGTTATAGTTAGAAAATAAATTAAAATTGATAAAAAATTTATTAATAATAAATTATAATAGAATGATCCAATCACAGGTATCACAATTAACATTTGTATATATATCAAAGCTTTGTAATAACCTATCTTAGCTTGTAATAAATGATGTATGTGATTATTGTCTCCCTTAAAAGGATTTTTTTTGTTAGAAAGTCTTTCTGTAAATAATCTTAACATATCTAAACCAGGTATGATCATTATTAAAAAAATTTTATCGGCATGATATATGATATTTTGATTGTAAAGTTTTATCATTAGGAATGAAAGTATAAATCCAAGTAATAATGTTCCACTATCACCCAGGAAACATCTTTTTTTAAAATTTAAATACAAAAAAGTACAAACACCAATCATCAAAAAAATTATTAAATGATTGATTCCAGATAATAATAATATGAAATTTAACAAAAATAATGAGTATAAACCTACCTGGCCATCAATCCCATCAAACATATTTAATGCATTTATAAATAATAAAAAACAAAAAGTAGTAAAAAGAAGTGATATTTTTGAAATATCAACTGTATCTGCGTAAAATGAAAGATTTATTATTTTTATATGAATATCTTTTTCAAAAAGAATAAATACAATAACAATTAACCCAGAAAATATTATTTTAACAAAATAGTTTAAATTATATTTATCATCAACCAAACCAATTACATACATTAGAAAACAGGAAATTGAGAAATAAATATAACTGGATTTATCTTTAAAAAAAATTTGATTATTTACAATAAAAGTATCCTGTATAAAAAATAAAATAATACAAAATAGAAGTGCAAAAAAAATAATAGACCCTCCCAATAAAGAAGTTTTATTGGAGTGTTTTTTTCTTACTTTATCTGGGATATCAAAAAAATTAAAATAATTTGATAATTTTTTAAAATTTAAAATTATCAATAATTGACTTATTAATAAAATTATAAAATATGCACTAAAATCAATCATAATAAAATATTAACAATATATTAAAAATTTAAACAATTATATTCCTAAAATATTCTGAATTCCTTTTCTTTAATGAAATGAGCTCTCTAAGATCTAATTGGTTATTATTTTTTTTTTGTTTAATAGTTTTTTCGATATATTTATAATTTGGTTTATCTAAATTTATATATTGTTTAAAATTATATTTTAAAAATGATAACTTTCCTCGATATTTTATATCAAACAATATTTTTGAACCCATCTTAATTGCATCTAATGTAAAAAGTGAATAAGGGTTTTCTGGTGATGAAATAACTAATTTAGTTGATTTAAGCAACTTTTTAACTCTTTCTCTACTAATTATATTATGATTTTTCAAATTCTGTAATTTTAAATGGTCGCCTACACAATGAACATTATAGTTTTTTTTTAACAGATATTTTATTAAATTATTTAATTTATAATGTTCTTTTACAGAATAGTTTCTATTATAAATCAAAAAATCAATTTTTCTATTTTTATTAGCACTTATTTTTTTATTTAAATTTGATGAAATTAAATAATTAAAATAAAAACTATTTCTAGATTTATTGAAAAAATTTTTCTCTAACAAATTTGTTGAAAACATAAGATTTTTAAATCTCTTAAAAAATACAAACATCGATAATCTAAAAAAAATTGGTATTAAAATTAATCTTATTAAACCTGAATAATTTTCTATTTTTTTTTTTGGATTAAACCCTGTAATTGGACCAATAAATACCTTTGGAGGTAAAAAATAAAATAAAATAAAGTTCCATAATGGCATAAAATTTAGATACATGATTTTTTTTTTTTGGAAATATAATTTCCATAAATAGAAAATACCTTTAATAGGCCATAGATAATTATTTAAAAGTCGAAAATTAATATTTTTTTTATTATTTTTAGTGATTTCTTTAATTTTACCTTTTTTTACATGATAAAAGTTTTCTGGACTTTTGATATAAATATCTATTTTTTTTTTAATAGAAAAATCAATTGCAAAACTTCTAGCTAAAATACCTTCCCCTCGAAATGGTGAAAAATCACAAGCCCAAGCAAATATTTTTTGTTTCATTTTAAAAATTTTACAATAATTTTCTTGACAAATCTTCCATACAATAAGTATTCAAAAAAATATAATGCTGATATAATAAGTCTTTTTAATCTTCTAATGGTTTCGTACCTTAAACGCCATAACCACTCTAAGCCAAAATAATCAAAAAATCTAGGAACTGGTTTTTCATCGCCTGAAGCAATTGCTAATCCACCTCCAATACAAATGATCTTTAATTTAGAATTTTTTTCATGATAAAATTCTGCAACCTGTTCCTGTTTTGGTGTTGGCAAAGTAAGCAAAATTATTTCGTCTTGATCTACACGTGGCAAATTATTAAAAATTAATTTAATTTCTCCATACGGTAAACTACTATTTGTCACTTTAAGATTATTGAATTTTTT